>Ga0265295_1002122_pt1 | contig 32574 bp, 21 predicted proteins | sample Munlansysbiofilm_FD_192503 | JGI IMG/M metagenome (GOLD analysis project Ga0265295, IMG submission 192503) | Leachate microbial communities from a municipal landfill in Southern Ontario, Canada - Methane capture system biofilm | ecosystem: Engineered > Solid waste > Landfill > Unclassified ... | reverse complement strand
AAAAGATTGCAAGCTTTGCATAATCTGGCTGATTTTATCTTCCTGAAAAATCAAATCGAGCTCATGGCGAATTCTGGCACCGGTCAGTTCGTCAATCAGAGGCAAACTGGCTTGCAAGAGGCTGAGCGTGCGGTCTTCGATTTCAAAATCAAAACGTTCGGCAAAACGGACCGCCCTCATCATGCGCGTAGCATCGTCGACAAAAGAAAGCGCATGTAAAACGCGAATCTTCTTCTGCATCAGGTCGTCATAACCGCCCCAAAAATCGAAAAGCTGTCCATAATGTTCGCCATCCAGACGAAGTGCCAGGGTGTTGATTGTGAAATCACGGCGGTGAAGGTCCATCTTGATACTGCTGCGCTCCACAACAGGCAAGGCAGCCGGATGGTCATAAAATTCCGTTCGGGCACTGATTAGATCGAGATGTTCGGGCAGGGCGTTTTCTCCATAACAGGCAATCCCCAGTTTTTGGCAAATTTCGTCCCTGCTTTCAGAAAGAATCCATTTAGCAGTTCCAAAACGCTTGTGGACAACCACTCTTCCGCCAAAAACACTCACCAGATGATTAGCAAATTGAATTGCATCTCCCTCGAGGACGATATCAAAATCCTGACTGGGACGGTTGAGAAGCAAGTCGCGAACAAATCCGCCGACAATATAAGCGGGCAAGCGGAGCTGGCTGGCTTCTTGAGCAACAGCCTGGAGCAGGCTTTTACGGTCAGCGGTCAAAGCCTCATTTAATGCGTTGACGACATCTTCCTGCGGCAAAGGTTTGCCGTTTGGGCTGAGCGTGCCAATTAAATCGGTACGGGTAACAATTCCAATTACATAACCGCTTTCGGGGTCAACCACGGGCACTTGTCCCCAACCGGTATTCGCCATAATTTCTTTGATTCGGCTGAGCGAATCATCCGGAAAAACCCGGAATTCGCCGGCTTCCATTAAGTCGCCGACGGTATTATTGAGATTGTGCTGTAAAGCGCGGTCAACATTGCGCCGATTGAGCAAACCAATCACTTTTGAATCCTTGACAACCGGATAGCCCTCAAAGCCATAGCGATTCATTAAGCGGGCTGCCTCTCCAACCGAGAGCTGCGGGTCTAAAATCAATGGATCGCTGGACATGATTTCGCGAACTTTCACCTCCGGCGTGACGGCAACCGGTAAAAAGCGCAATACTTCATCGAAAGTTTCTTGCATAAGCTGCCGGGTGTTTTCCGGGTTGGGTCGGTCGATTGTGCGAATCAAAGCCGAAGAAGCCCGCTTGTGTCCGCCACCGTCAAAATGGCGTGCCAATAGTCCGACATCCAGATTGTCGGTGGTCGAGCGTGCTACCACTCGCACGCCTTGTTTGGTGGAAACAACCAAAATCAAGCCGTCCGGATCCAAAAAGTCGCGCAGTTTATGGGCGACAGACGAAATCTCGTCATTTAGATCAAAAGCTTCGGCACTGGCAACCAGAACCTCATAGCCCTCAACGTCGTGACTGGTCAGATTGGAAATCAGGCGGTCATATAGCTGAAGCTGAACACTGGAAAGAGGCGGGTTGAGATAGCGCGAGACGAGATTCAGATTCGCTCCGTTTTCAAGCAAAAAAGCAACTGCGCGGGCATCGCGGGGGCTGGTGTTGCTGTAAGCCAGCGAACCGGTATCTTCGTAAATGCCCAAAAGCATTAAAGTTGCTTCTAAGCCTGTCGGGAAAATTTGGGCATTCTGAAGTTTTTCCACGAGCAGCGTTGCACAAGCTCCGGAGGTCTCAAGTTGCATTTCCCAATCGGGATGCGATTGCTTTTTGCGCGGGTGATGGTCAATTACCCGGACTTTTGTTGTAGCGGTTATGCCCCGTAAGGTAACCAGCGATTGCGTGTCAACTAAATAAACTTCTTCAATATCCGTGTGGGGCAGATCGCTCAAGCTTGAGAAACCGAGTTCCTGACCATATTTGTCCAAGAATTCGCTACCGTTGCGGTTGATTTGGCGTGGGAGGAGAGCAAAAGTATCCGGCATGAGCAAATGCGCGCCCAGCATAGATGCCAGAGCGTCGAGGTCAGCTTGCTCGTGCGTCATAATCAATTTCATAGTCTTGCTCCCGTTTTCAGGCTGCTTTAATTATCGTACCAAAAAGCCTGATTTTCCGGGTTGTAGGAATTATAAATTACTTGGGAGAGTTTTCCAAAAAGCCAGTTACCTTCGTCGAAAAGGAATTGATCGCTTTTATAGGCAAAAATAACCAGGACATAATCGCCACCCGGTGTGCTGATGACGGCACTGTCGCTGATGGTGTGCAAAAGCCCGTCTATTTCGTTTGTCCAGCCATGTTTGTGGGCGATTGTCGCTTCTGGTGCCAAACCGGTTTCAAGCAGCTGATGAATTTTGTTTTCCTTGAGGTAATCAAGCATCATTGTGCATTCGGTGCTTGTGATTTGTCCGTTGAAAAGTGCCTGATTGGGGTCTTTTGAGCAACGATAAATCCTTGCCAAAAGGTCGCCTACTTCGCTGGGGACGGTTTGATTGTAAAGGTCAGGATCAAGGAAGATATCGCGCCGTTGGTTTGCCGTTGTGCTGATTTGTTCAAGTAAAGGGGAGCCGGGTTCAAAATATCCGGCGAGGAAGGTGTTTTGATAGCCAAGTTCGCGCAAATCAGCCGTAACCATCAAAGGTCCGCGCTGGTTATCCATATAGGCTTTCATCAAGCCGTCGGCGGGAGGATTGAGCGATTCGCCAATCATCAGCTGCATCCAGTTGCTTGCCTGATTGGGCAAGGGCTCTTCAAGACGACGCATAACCGAGACCATAATTGGAATCTTAATCGTGCTGGCGGCAGAATAGGCGACATCGACGGGGACATCCTGATTATTTTGAAGGGCAAAATGCATCAGTTGACCGCTCTGCATATCTTGTAAATAGACTTCTGCCAAACCATTAAAACGCTCCAACAAGAGTGTTTGGCGCAGCATCGCCTCGACATTTGCCCAATTGACCGGAATAGCGGCTTCTTCGCTGACATTCAATTCGATAATGCGTTCGGCAGGGGAAAGCAAGGCGTTTTTGACCTCCTCGACAGTTTCGGGAAGGGAGATCAGCTGGTAACCGGCTTGGGCAGGGATGAAATTCGTACTGTAGAGAATTGGCGTCGGTGCAGTGGCGGGTTGATCGTAACGCTCTGTGATGATTTGGTTGAGGAAAAGGCTGAGCTGGTTTTCGTCCAGATTAAATGGAAGTTGAATTTCATTCTCGGTTTCAGGAGTGGATTTATTCCAAAGGTAATTCCAGAAACTCAAGCTTTTCTGACTTTGAAGCAGCTCGCTGTTAAGTTCTTGCTCGTTGACCGAAAACCCCAGTTCCTGGGGACTGAATTGCATTCGTGCGCCTTTATAACGCAGCTCAACGGGGATATTGAAAGCTTCCCGGACGCGTTGCAGAGCTTCTTCAAGATTGAGATTCCCGAGAGGGATACCGCTGAGGCTGGTTTGGCTTGGCAAAAGAACAGGAATCGCTTTGAATTTATTGTAGACATTCAAGCCGACAATAAAGGCGGCGAGCATTAGCCCCAAACCCAAGGTCAAAAGAATCCCGCGTCCGCTATCCTTCTTTCTCCTGCTGTAACTGTTTTTCTTCATAGCTACGATTTTACCATCAGGCAGCGATGATTCAGAGATTAAGAGAAAAGACGATAAAGTCAAGGGCAAAGGAAAGAAGTCATTTAGTCATTTATCAAATCCATAAGGATGGGACTCTACTGAGGAACTGTCTGTACGGATTGGCAATAATTTCTCCTTCAAGGCTCATTTACTGAAAACAAGCCCTGTTGCGCCAAATTGCCGAACAAAATTAAGCCAAACTGCAGAACAAAACGATGCCAAACTGCATATCAAAACTATGCCAAACTGCATATTAAAACTATGCCAAACTGCATATTAAAACTATGCCAAACTGCAGAAAAATGGTATACTCACAAAAATGTGAGGCAGAAATGAAAAATTATTTACCACGAATCGCCGATCGGCTATTAGCCGATAAGCTTGCCGCAAAAGGTGCTGTTTTAGTCAAGGGGGCTAAGTGGTGTGGCAAAACTACCACAGCCCTCCAACAAGCAAAAAGCGTCTTATATATGCAAGACCCTGAAGCAAAAGAGCAAAATCGACAACTTGCAGAAATCAACCCTCATCTTCTATTAGAAGGTGAGGCTCCGAGACTGATTGACGAATGGCAACTCGCCCCAAACTTATGGGATGCGGTGCGCTTTGAAGTTGACCGGCGGGGAGAATTTAACCAGTTTATTTTGACGGGTTCGACCACTCCAGGTTTAGACTTTTCTTTTAGCCATAGCGGAACCGGTAGAATAAGCAGCATGGTTATGCGTCCGATGTCTTCATTTGAATCGCAAGATTCAAATGGATCTGTCTCCCTTTTAGACTTGTTCGACGGAGAACGAGAAATTGGGGCTCTTGGGGAACTTGATTTTCAAACACTCCAATATCTGATTTGTCGGGGTGGCTGGCCAATAGCGATTGGAAGGAATGAAAAAGTGGCTCTGACTCAGGCATATGATTACTATGATTCAATCGTTAATTCTGACATCTCAATTGTCGATGGAGTTAGCAAAAATCCGTATCGGGTCGAGCGTTTGATGCGCTCTTATGCGAGGTTCGTTTCAACAGAAGCGAAATTAGAGGAGCTCAGAAAAGACATGCTGGCAAACGAAGATGAAAGTTTGTCGAGGGATACGATTTCGACTTACATCACCGCTTTACAGAACATTTTTGTCATCGAAAACTTGCCTGCCTGGAGCCCAAATTTACGTTCCAAAACTGCCATTCGGACTTCGGATACCAGGCATTTTGTCGATCCATCCATCGCAGTAGCGGCATTGGGTCTTGGCCCGGTTGATTTAGTCAATGATTTAGAGACCATGGGCTTGTTGTTTGAGTCGATGGTTGTTCGGGATCTGCGAGTTTATGCCGAAGCACTAGACGGAAAAGTATTTAAATTCAGACAAAAAGACGGTTTGGAGTGTGATGCGGTTATTCATCGTCGGAATGGATCTTATGGTTTAGTTGAGGTAAAACTTGGTAGCTCATCAATCGACCAGGCGGCTGAAAGCTTGATTAAAATCAAGGGGCGAATAGACACAAATCGGATGAAAGAACCATCCTTTATGATGGTGGTTGTTGGAACCGGTAAGGCCTACACCCGAAAAGATGGTGTTCATGTTGTCCCTGTGGGATGTCTGAGACCATAAATTAATCAATTTTATTTATTACACATAAAAGGCGGTCGGATGACCGCCTTTTACAATAGTTAAGCTTTTCAAGCTAAGCTTAGGGAATCAAGCTCGGGAGGATTGCATAGAACTCGGTCGCTTTGACCATGTCATCCAAACTGACGCTGTCGTTGACTGTGTGGGCGGTAACTTCGTCGCCAGGACCAAAGCCAATCGAAGGGATGTTGGCTTTACCGGCCCAATAAATACCATTGGTGCTGAAGGACCATTTGCTGGCAGGTGCGAATTCGAGACCGACCAATTCGCGGGCTTGCAAACCGGCTTGCACTAAGCCATGGTTTTCGTCCAATGCCCAAGCGGGGAAGTATTTATCAACCGGGAAGACAAAACCGGTGTAAGAGGGTTCGTCATAGAACAAAGCTTCAACTTTGACGCGATCTTTGCTTTCTGCGGGGATCAGGGCTTCAATCTGAGCGATGGCATCTTCTTTGCTTTCGCCAAAGGTCATTCGGCGGTCAATATAGATGACGGCTTCGTCCGGAACAGCGTTGAGGCTGGGGGTTTTGACGGTCATATCGGAAACGGTGATTTTGCCGTGTCCAAGGAAGGGATCATCGCCCAATGAAGGTTCGAGGTCGCGAATGCCTTCAATAACAGGCAGGAGCAAATAGATGGCGTTGATACCAACATGGTTGCTGGCGGCATGGGCAGAGACGCCCTTGGCGGTAACTTTCAATTCAATACGGCCTTTGTGTCCACGATATACTTGCATTTTGGTCGGTTCACCGATAACAACAAAATCAGGGCGAACAGCGGGGTCAACTTCAACGAAAGTGTTGGGAGCGATGCCGTCACACCATTCTTCCATATTGCCGAAATACCAGGCTGTCCAGCCATCCAGCAAACCGAGGTCGCGGGCAAAAGCCATGCCATAAATCATGCCGGGTGTAGAACCTTTTTCGTCACAGGCACCGCGGGCGTAGAGGACGCCGTCTTCAACTTTGCCTACAAAGGGGTCCCATTGCCATTCATGGGGGTCACCAATTCCAACGGTATCGATATGGGAATCGAAAACGATGCTGCGGGGTCCGTTGCCAATTCTGCCCAGAATGTTGCCCATTTTATCAAAACGGACTTCATCGAAGCCTAATTTACGCATTTCTTCGGCGATTCTTTCACCAACCGGTCCGATTTGGGATTCCATGCTTGGAATGGCGCAGATCTCTCGCATAAAACGGATGATGTCATCCCTTTTTTCTTCTGTCATCTGCTTAATTTTGGTCATTACTTCTTGAGAGGTCATTTATTCTCCTTTTACAATTGTGCCACGTGAAGCCTGGCTGGCTATATAATAAATTGTGAAACAAAATCGCTATATGTGTTATATTTTTTTAGAATGTGAGCTAATATGGATATGTTATCATTAAAAACAGGGACAGGCAATTTATTTCGTAAGCCTGAATTAAACTGGGGCATTTTGGGGACTGCCCGCATTGCCGAAACCGCTATTTCGGCAATTAGAGCGAATAAAAACAACCGGGTTCTGGCGCTTGCCAGCCGTGATTTAACGCGAGGCAGGCAGTTTGCCGACAAAGCCAAAATCCCGGTCGCTTATGGTAGCTATGATGAGTTGATTCAAGATTCAAGCCTCCAAGCTGTTTATATTCCACTGCCTAACAGTGAACATAAAGACTGGACCATCAAAGCTTTGCAGGCAGGCAAACACGTTTTAGTCGAGAAACCTTTCGCCCTCAATGGCGAAGATGCCCAGGCGATGGTGGACGCTGCCTCGGAAAGCGGCACGGTTTTGATGGAGAGCTTCAACTATCGCTATCATTCGCGAACCCTAAAAGCATTGGAACTCCTTAATAAAGAAGAGCTTGGCAAATTGCGCTTTGTGGATTGCAGTTTCAGCTTTCCGCTTGAAAATCCGGACGATTTTCGTTTGGTGCCCGAACTGGGTGGAGGCGCACTCTATGATTTGGGTTGCTATTGCATCGACTTCATGCGTCTGATGGTTCGGCGCGAACCCGAAGCGGTTCAGGCGCATGCGCATATGAGCGGCTCCGGAATAGATTTGCAACTGTCAGTTTTCCTTGATTTTGGGAATCAGATATTTGGTAATTTTGACGTGGCTTTTAATGCAGCAATGCAATCTTCAGCCAGGATTGTTGGCTCGGATGGTGTGATGACCCTCGATTTCCCCGTTACAGGCTATAACCGAAACGTCAGCCTCTTGCTTGAAAAAAATCATGAAAACAGCAGAACCGGCTATCGCCCTGAGGACAGTTGGGCGAAGATGACCGATCATTTTTATCAGCTGGCAATAAAGAAAGATATTGCCCGTTACCAAATTGCCGATTCGGTTAAGAACCTAACGGTTATTGACGCGATTTTTCAATCTGTTATTGAAGACGGAAAATTAATCCATCTTACTTAATGCTAATAGGACTATATTAATGAATACTAATCAAACACATACATCAAAGAAAAAGCACAACAAACATGGAGCTAACCAATGGTGGTTACCTTTGGTGCTCATTGGGGCAATTATTTTGCTCTTGTTCATGTTCCGAAATGTCACACTCTCTGACCGGGCAATTGAAATTCCACACGAATATGTACTTGAAACAGTCGTGGGTTATGCGATTTTGATTACAGAACTTGCAGCGCTTTTGGTTGTAGGCATCTCGGTTTTGGAAGTAATCTTCGATTTTGTGCGCGGATTGGTTGATAAAAAATACAGTTTTAAAATCCGTTCTTCAGAGACGCTGCGCTTGCGCTTGGGGCATCGCCTCAGTTTGGCTTTGGAATTTGCGCTTGCTTCGGACATCTTGCGCGTAGCATTTTCGCCTTCCTTGTCAGATTTGATGTTCTTATTCGTGATTATTTTGCTGAGAGCTTTGATTAACTACTTCCTCGAAGACGAATTTTCGGCAATCCATTCAAAACAGGTATATCCCGACCTTGAACCCTGCGGTGTTGAAGAAGAGGAAGAAAAATTGTCATAAACACATCGCGGTATTCATTGATCGACCACAGATATTAGGCAGGGCGGGTCAAGCTATTTGGGTGATTATTCAGCGCTCACGATTGGGACCCGCCCCTACCAAATGTATATACATAACGCAACTTACAATGTTCATATGAGTTTTTGCTTATTTATGTTAAGAATTGCTGGTTCGACGTTACACTTAGGATTAAATATAAAAAAACTGGCATAATTAGCCCATGTTACCTGCTCCTCTTGATTTACGTGTTCGCCAGCGCGAATATCTTCTCGAAATTTCGCGTGCTCTGACCGAAGAGCTTGATCTCAAAACCTTGCTCGGACGGATTTTGCAAATCTCAATCGAAATGCTCAGTGGGCAAGTCGGATTTATCGCTCTGACCGAAGAAAACCGCGGTTGGTTTTTGGCGGTTTCTAAAGGACTGCCTCAGGCGCTTTCTGAATATCTGGAAAATTGGCTCCATTCGCTCCCCGAAGACCTGGGCGAAGACAATCAATCGATTCCCGAGGTCAACAAAATGCTCAGCGATGTCAGCATGGGAATGATCAGCGGAGTTGGTTTACCGCTTTTGGTTCAAAAGAAACCGATAGGTCTAATTTTTGTTTTCCGCAACTATCGTGCGGTTTTCACTGCTAACGAACGTAGCATTCTCGATAATTTTGCCAATCAAGCTGCGATTGCCGTCCGTAATGCCCGTCTTTACAATCAGGTACGCACTCAAAGTTTGCGAATTAGTGCGCTTTTGGCTTCGGTCGCCGACGGTATTTTAATTCTCAAACCAGATTTGACGATTGTTAGTGCAAACCGCTCCTTTGCAAGGTTGGTTAACCGACCGGCTACATCTCTGAAAGATGAAAAATATGAGGAGGTTGTGCTCTGGGATAAGCCCCCTATTGGTCTCAAACTGAAAGATTTGACCGATTCAGACTGGCACAATTATGGACAGGGCGAGATGTTCCTCGAAGGGGATATGCTCAGAAACGGTGGGCTGGACCCTATCCCGGTAGCAATTACCTACGCTCCGCTTTTTTCTAATGAAGGGCAATTGCTGAATGTGATTGCATCGGTTCGCGATATCACCCGTTATCGTGAAGCGGAAGAAATGAAAGCCACTTTCATCTCTGGCGTCAGCCATGAATTACGCACACCGCTGGCGCTGATTAAGGGCTATGCCAGCACCTTGCGGCGAGATGACGTCAAATGGGAGCCGGAAATGGTGCAAGAGAGCTTGAAGGTGATTGAAGAGGAAGCTGATCACCTGGCAGCAATGGTGGATGACCTGCTCGGTGCAACCAAGATGCAATCCGGTGACCTTGTTTTGAAAAAATCAGAAGTCGATATCCGTGCCTTGCTTGAGGTACAGCTACGGCGATTCAAACCGCAGAGCGAAAACCACGAACTAAAATTGGAATTCCCCGAACACTTCCCTTTCATCATTGCTGATGAAGAAGAAATTAACCGGCTCTTGACGAATTTGATTTCGAATGCTTTGAAATATAGCGATGGGGGCGAAATTGTCATTTCAGGTCAAGATTTAGGTCAGGAAGTGCGAATCTGCATCAGCGACCACGGCAAAGGTTTTGACCCTAATGATATTCCTTACGTTTTTGAGCGGTTTTATCGTTCTGACCGCGATGCGAAAGTCAAAAAGGGCACCGGCTTGGGTTTGTATTTGTGTAAGTCAATTGTTCGGGCGCACGGGGGAAGAATTTGGATTGATGAAGATTATACCGATGGGGCAAGAGTTTGCTTCACGCTGCCGATCGATGGATAAGCCAATGGAAGAGGCTCTGCTGAGTAAGGGAGAATGGATTTCGCTTTCCGATTGGCGGTTGCTTAAATTAGCAGAAACCGCTTCGACGAATACAGACGCCAGAGAACTTGCGGGCGAGATTGCGGGGGAATTTGGAGTTTGGGCAATCAAGCAAAATGCCGGCAGAGGACGCGAAGACCGCCAATGGCAATCCAGCCCGCAGAGTTCGCTTACTTTTTCTTTGCTTTTCAGACCCAATCCAGACGAGATAGAGCATCTTTCTCGTTTTACTGCTTTGGGTGCGCTCTCCCTGGTTGATCTTTTGAAGGAAGAATATCAAATCAAGGCTCAGGTTAAATGGCCTAATGATGTACTAATTGACAGCAAGAAAATCAGCGGTATTTTACTCGAATCGGTTTGGAGCGGATCTCAGCTTGAGGCTTTGGTTTTGGGGATAGGGATAAATCTCAAAAATTCCGCTTTTGGCAATGATACCGAATTGCGCTTTCCGGCAAGCAGTTTGGAAGCAGCCGGTGTAATTGTCGAAGACCTTTCGCCGTTACTCGAGAAGCTGATAGAAAAAATCAAGCTGTGCCGAAAGATGCTTGGCAGTCAGCTGTTTTTGGACGATTGGAATGCATCGCTGGCTTTTAAGGGCCAGTTTCTGCCCATTAAACAATATCAGGGCAAAACGGAAATGCTTTGCCCTGAATCAATTAACCTTGATGGCTCGCTAAATACGAGAGATCAAGCCGGTATGCTGCGGATTATTCAATCGGCAGAGTTTTCAGCCCCGCTCTAATCTTCGTCTTTCGAAGATGATGATTTTCAGGGTGCTAATCATCTATTCCCATTGAGAGAAACATCTCAAAAATGCTTGAATCAAAGGTAGGGCGAGATTGAATGGGCTTTAGGCTTTGTGATTGTTAAGCAATGCGCCCATTCAATCCGCCTGCGTTCGGGTACGGTGTCCGCCTGCGTTCGGGTACGGTGTCCGCCTGCGTTCGGGTACGATGTCCGTTTGTTCATGGTTATAGGTTTGCGACGGCGGATTGAAAATGGGACAACGCATAATGATATCAAGGTTATAACATTTTCAATCTAGCCCTACGAATTACATATTTCGGTCGTTTAAATTATTTCAAATTTCGGTAGGGCGAGATTGAAGGCGCAAAAATTGTTGGCTTTCGGAAACCTTACGCGCCTTCAATCCGCCGTCAAAACCCGAATACCGGTGGACATCGTACCCCAACGGCTGATTGAAAATGGGTCAACGCATAATGATATCAAGGTTAGAACATTTTCAATCTAGCCCTACGCTCCATGAACACAAATAACCACAAAAATGGAAAGATTGGCTCGCAAAGGCTGACATCGTACCCGAACGAAGTGAGTGGTATTGAAAATGGGTCAACGCATAATGATATCAAGGTTAGAACATTTTCAATCTAGCCCTACGCACTAATCTTCAGACTCGTCAATTTCTTCAATTTCGATAGCTTCTTCGACATCAGCCTCGGTTTCGGGCATCCGGAGGGTGTTTTCAGCCGTCTCTTCGGCAAGAGCCTGTTCGCGCGCTTTGATGGCAGACTCAACTTCTTCAGCTGAAACACGAACCATAGCAGCCAAGCCGTCACCTTCGCCAATATCCATAATGCGAACGCCCTGAGTTGAGCGACCTTGAATGGAGATATCCGAAACTTTGGCACGCAGAACAATTCCGTTTTTAGTAATTGTCGTGATGTCTTCGCCGTCTAAAACGACCATTGCCTGAGCGATATCGCCAATTTCGGGTCGGGCTTCCTGACTGATGGTGGTTACGCCAAGCGTTCCGCGAGACTTCGCCAAATATTCATCCAAATTCGTTCGTTTGCCCTGCCCCTTATCGGTGATGACCAGCAGATAGCCATTTTCTTCACCCACATCCATCGAAACAACGCTGTCATCACCACGCAGATGGAGACCGCTGACGCCCATGGTTGTGCGTCCGGTTGGACGAACTTCTTTTTCATCAAAACGCAAGGCTTTACCCTGGCGGCTTACCATAATCAAATCGTTCTTTCCGCTGGTCAGGCGAACCCAACCGAGTTTGTCGCCATCGTTGAGACGGATGGCTATTAAGCCGGAAGGACGGACGCTGGCAAAGTCCGAAAGCGGAACGCGTTTAATGCGTCCCAAACGAGTTGCCATTGCACAATAGCTGGCATCGTTAAAGTTTTTCACGGGAAGTACGGCAGTAACGGTTTCTTCAGCTTCCAGATTGATGATGTTGACAACCGGAATTCCACGGCCCTGACGGCTTTCTTCGGGCAATTCAAAAACCCGTTCAGAATAAACCTTGCCCTTATCGGTAAAGAATAGAATGGTGTCGAGCGTCCCGGCTCGAACAAAGAAATTGACCGTATCTTCCCCGCGCATACTTTGACCAATCACCCCGCGTCCACCGCGAGCCTGACGGCGATAGGCGGAATCGGAAACGCGCTTGATATAGCCGCGGTCGGTGATAGAGATGAAAACCGGTTCGTCTTGTATCAGCGATTCATCGCTCAAATCGGCCTCGGTATCAGGAGCAATCCGAGTCCGGCGAGCGTCACCGTATTTTTCGGCAACTTCACTCAAGTCAGTGCGGATAATTTCGAGGATTTTATGGGGGTTTGCCAACAAATCTTCCAGCTCAGCAATTAAGCCCATTAATTGTTTGTACTCGTCCTCAATCTTTTGACGTTCGAGGGCTGCCAGACGGCGCAATTGCATATCCAAAATCGCCTGGGCTTGAAGCTCGTCGAGGTTGAAACGCTCAATCAAATTACGTTTGGCAACATCTGCGTCTGCTGATTCGCGAATGGTTTTGATGACTGCATCCAAATTGGCGATGGCAATCAGCAAACCGTCTAAAATATGAGCGCGTTTTTTGGCTTTATCGAGTTCATAAAGGGTTCGGCGGGTGATAACCACCTGGCGATGTTCCAAATAGAGCTGCAAAGCACGTTTCAGCGTGAGCATGCGCGGTTCTTGATTGACCAAAGCCAAAAGTTGAACGGCGAAAGTCCCTTGCAAAGGCGTGTATTTGTAGAGTTGGTTTAGTACCTTCTTGGGTTGAGCGCCACGTTTCAGCTCGACAACAATCCGCATACCGGTACGGTCGGATTCGTCGCGCAGGTCGGAGATTTGATCCAGTTTCCCTTCGCGGTGCAGTTCAGCGATACGTTCAATCAGGCTTGTTTTGTTGAGCTGATAGGGGATTTCGTTGATGATGATGGCATAACGCCCTTCGCGGAATTCCTCGATGGTCGCTTTGCCGCGCAACATCAAGTGTCCACGGCCGGTGCTGTATGCCTGACGAATTCCCTCACGCCCGACGATAATACCACCGGTAGCAAAATCCGGACCGGGGATGAGTTCCATCAGGTCTTCAACGCTGACTTCGTCGATTTCATCGAAGCGGTCAATGAGCATATGGAGCGCACTGACTAATTCGCGCAGGTTGTGGGGCGGGATATTGGTTGCCATACCGACCGCGATACCGTTCGAACCGTTCATCAATAGGGTTGGCACACGGGCAGGTAAAACCTCAGGCTCTTTGAGCGAGCCGTCGAAGTTGTCCACAAAATCGACGGTATCCTTATCGAGATCAGCCAGAATTTCGTCTGAAATTTTGGCAAGGCGGGCTTCGGTGTAACGCATGGCAGCCGGTTGGTCGCCATCGACAGAACCGAAGTTGCCCTGACCCTGAACCAGCATATAACGCATTGAAAAATCTTGCGCCATGCGTGCCATCGAGTCGTAGACCGCGCTGTCGCCATGGGGATGATATTTACCCAAAACTTCACCGACAATACGGGCGGATTTTTTGTAGGGGGTGTTGGAACGCATACCCATATCCTCCATTGCGTAGAGAATACGGCGATGCACCGGTTTAAGCCCGTCGCGAACGTCCGGCAGGGCGCGGGCGACAATGACGCTCATGGCATAGTCAAGGTAGGCTGTGCGCATTTGATGGTCAATGCCGACGGCTTTTGCAAGGTCTGCTTCGTGTTTTTCAGCCGCTTGAAGTTCGGGTTCTTCAGGGATTTCAGGAGTAATGTTATCTTCAGTCATAGTTTCTTTCAGCCAAAAATTGGGCTATTTTTCGATTTTTTCTAACCTAATAATTATACCAGAAATGTTAACTATCTCAAAATTTCGCGTCAGAGGCAAAAAACAGGGAAAATTTTGAAAATGGGCTAAAAGATGTTGTCGCACTATCGGAAGGATGGAAGGATGGAAGGATGCTCAATTAATCCTATATCTGTATGCCTTTTTCGCGATGATGAGGAGCATGTCCGATTTGGGAGATTTTGGCTGGGAAAATCCGCAAATTGACCCTTCCTTTTTGTAGCCAAATTTGCTAAACTAATGTCAATATAGAACGAATGTTCTATAAAGAGGAGAAAGCGTACAATGCGACAATCAAAACCCACTACATCAGCTCAGACGCCTGTCCTCGACCCAGCCCATCCTTCCCAAAGGGTGGGCAATGGGGTCGAAGGTTTGCATTTGCAGTTGAACCGCAATTTTAGTCAAACCGAGCGCTTACAGCTTTCGGAGGTGGCGCGCTTAAGTTTGGAAGAAGAAATTGCTCTCCTGCGCAAGACAATCAAAGCCTTCACGGAAGAAGCGAAAATTGTCCAAAGTGGCGGAGATTATCCGGCTGATTTTGCCCAGGTTTTGGACGTCGTCGGGCTTTCCTGTAACCGTTTGGCGAGCCTGATGCGGGTGCAGCTGTTGTTGCAAGGTCCGCAGAGCTCTGGTTTAGCCGAGGATTTGATTAGTGCATTGGGGGCTTTTGCGGAACAGATGGCAAAGGAAGCAAGCAATGACTGAGCTGGCATATCTTCCACAGGTCAATCGTCTGGCGCTTTCTGAAGATCCTTTTCTTCGTCTGCGCAAAAATCTCCCTGAAAAAATTCAGACCAGGGTTGATTTTCTGCGCAAATTGCGCCAAATCTCCGCTTTTAGCCAGGTTTTTGGGAATGTTCACTTGCGGCAATATCAAATCGAAGCGGCAAATGCGATTGTCGATTCGGTATTGCAGCAAAAAGGACTCTCGATTGTGGTCATGTTTCCCCGGCAGTCCGGTAAGAATATGCTACAGGCACAGCTTGAGGTCTATTTGATGTCGGTTTTAGGCACGCATGGGGCGGAGATGGTCAAGCTTTCGCCAACCTATCAGCCGCAAAGTTTGAATGCCATGCGGCGGCTGGAGACTGCGCTGCAAGCTAATTTTCTGACTCAGGACCAATGGCATAAAAGTGCCGGGAATCATTATCGTTTCAAAAATGCTCACCTGACATTCCTTTCGGCCGCTCCCGGTTCCAATATTGTAGGGGCGACAGCTTCCACCTTACTGGAGCTGGACGAAGCGCAAGATATCGGAACCGACAAATATGACAAGCAAATTTCGCCGATGGCGGCTTCAACGAACGCCACACGGGTTTTCTGGGGAACTGCCTGGACGGGGCAAACGCTCTTGGCACGCGAGCTGCGTGCTGCCCGGGAGGCAGAAGCGAGGGATGGGCAAAGGCGCGTTTTTCAAATCGGTGCAGAGCAAGTTTGGGCGGAAGTTCCAGCATACGGGCGTTTTGTGGATGACCAGGTGGCGCGCTTGGGGCGTTCGCATCCAATGGTGCGCTCGCAATTTTTCAGTGAAGAAATTGATTTTGCCTCCGGTTTGTTTAGCCCGGTTCGATTGAGCCTGATGTTAGGCAGTCACCTTGCCCAAAACCTGCCAACAAGCGGAAAGCGCTATGCGATGCTGGTTGACCTGGCTGGGGAAGATGAGCAGATGCGCAATGAAAATTTCAGCGGGGACAATGCCAGTCTGGATAATCCCAAGCGAGATTCCACAGCGGTTACGGTTGTTGAAGTTGATTTAAGCTTGATGGACGAGCTCTTACCCGGAAAGCCGCGCTATCGGGTGGTGCAGCGTTACCTTTGGCAGGGCGAAAAACACAGCACGCTCTACCAAAGGCTCTACCGGCTCAGTCAGGATTGGCAAGCTGAAAAAATTGTGGTTGATGGGAGTGGCGTCGGTGCCGGAGTTTGCTCTTTTTTGCGCGATCGTCTGGGCGAAAAGGTGATTCCACTGACCTTCAATCGTCAGATCAAATCAAAACTGGGCTGGGGATTTTTGGCAATCGTTGACACCGGTCGCTTTCAAGATTTTAGACCGAGCCAGGCGAATTTGGGAGAGCTGGCGCAAAATAATCCGCTTGCCTGGCAAATGTCCAACGAGCAGGACCGCTTGCAGGCACTTTTTCACCGCCAGTTAGAGGCGGTTAGTGCTGAAGCCAGCATCGGGCCCGAACGCTATCTAAAGTGGTCGGTTCCGGAAGGAACAGCAGACCCCCTTGGCGGAGTTTTGCATGATGATTTGGTGCTTTCCGCGGCAATGACCGCGATTTTGGATGAGCAGGAGTGGCATTTGGCATTGCCGCCCCAAATCATCCAGGCAATGGATCCACTCAAAGAAATGGATGGAGGTTTTTAATGACATACTTCACTCGCAATCAGAGCTATCCCCTCGGGGTCGATCTTTCTCAGCATAATGCCAGCTGGGACGGAAAACGCATTCCCGATTTTGATCAATTCATCCGGCAAGAGCCTCCGGTGCATTTTGTCGCCATGCGCAGCGGAATCTCCTGGGCTTATCGCGACACAGTCTTTCCGCGTTATTTAGAAGAAGCGAAAAAGCGAAATCTCTACATTTTGCCCTATCACGTGCTTTACCCAATTGCCGATGCGAAGCCACAAATGGATCATTTTTTGAGGATTCTGGAGGGCGAAAATCTGGATAATTTGCGACTGGTTTTAGATGTAGAACTCGCCCAAGGCAAAAGCAAAGCGCATATCACCAAAGTCGTGGCGGAATCGCTGGAAATTTTGAAGCGAGCCTGCGGACGATACCCGATTATTTATTCCAGAGCACTTTGGGTGAACGACTATCTGCAGGTGGAAGATTTGCCGACTGTCGATTGGTGGCTGGCGCAATATATCCGCAGCCTTGAGGATCCTTTGTTCACGCCGGAATATCCTTGCCCTCCCCAATTGCCGAAAGGCGTGCGTCAATGGTTGATTCACCAAACCACTCAGCGGGCACCCGCAATTGGCGGAGTGGGGCATTATATGGATTACAACCGCTGGAATGGCAGCCTTGAGCAGCTTTATGCCTATTTTGGGCGGCGAAAACCGCAACCGAAGCTTTGCCCGATTGACCAATTGCCCTGCGAACGAGGCATCGCTTTGAAATGCGAGCAGGAAGAAGAAATCCCGGTGGCAGCATGAGTAGCTGGAGAGAACGTTTGCAAAACTTGATCGCTAAAAAAGGCGAGCCAAAGGAAGAACGCAATGCTTTCGCCCTGGCTGAGATGGAAAACAGCCTTTTGGTAGGTGCATCTTCCTGGAACAAGGCAGAAAGAGACCGGGATGTTTGGGACAGGCAAAGCGTTTTGGAAGAGAGCCTGAACGCTTGGCGCTTCAATCCTTTGGCACGCCGAATCGTCGAGCTGACCACGCAATATGCGGTTGGCGGAGGTTTGAAGGCGATTTGTGCCGAGTCAGGAACGCAAGCCTTTATGGAGCAATTTTGGAATCATCGCCTGAATCGGATGGACAGCAGGGTGAATGAATTGAGCGATGAGCTTAGCCTGAGCGGCAACTTGTTTTTGTTGCTTACAACAGATTTGAGCGGGATGAGCTACCTGCGGGTTTTACCGGCTGGGGATATTGAAAGCATCACTTCCAGTGAAAACGATATTGAACAAGAAATCGCTTTTCACATGCGGACAAAGGACGAAACAGAAGCGGAAGTTTATGTCGCTTACGACCCGCAGAAGGACGAAGCGGACAGTTTGGGAAGGCTGAAGCCGGTGGTTTTGCATTATGCGCTCAACCGTCCGAGCGGTTCTCAATGGGGGGAGGGCGATTTGACGCCGGTGCTCAAATGGCTGGCGCGTTATACCGCCTGGCTTGAAGACCGGGTCAGACTCAATCGCTTTCGGAATGCCTTTGTCTATGTGGTCAAAGCCCGTTTTGGGAGTGAGACAGAGCGTTCTGTGCGTCAGTTACAGCTGACGGCAAATCCGCCTGCTCCGGGTTCGGTTTTGGTAACGGACGAAAGCGAAGAATGGAGCGTTTTAGCGCCAAAGCTTGAGGCATTGGATGCGGCAACGGATGGTTTGGCAATCAAGAAAATGATTGCAGCCGGAGTGGGTTTGCCTTTGCATTTTTTGGCTGAGCCGGAATCTTCCACCAAGACGACCGCTGAGGCTGCCGGTAGTCCGACCTATCGCCGCTTTGCTGAAAGGCAGCGGTTTATCTGCACGATGATCGAAGACGTTTTGCAGGTTGTCTTAGCTCGCCGGGCGAAATTTGACCCGCAAATTGACCCCGGATTGAAAGTTCGTGTTGAAGGCGGCGATATCAGTTCGCGCGATAACCGCGAATTGGCGGAAGCGGGAAGTCAAATTGCTCAGGTGGCAAGCAGTCTCTATGAACAGAAGCTGATTGATAAGGAAGAGGTCTTGCGTATAGTCTATCGCTTCATGGGAGAGCGCAAGCCAGCAACAGATTAGGAAATTCCCGAATGGCTGACTTGTGTGGGAGGGTTGGCCAACCGGATTTCGAAACAACGGGAATAAAGGAAAAAATGGAAGGAGTTCTATGACTGAAAGACGACAGCGCCTGGCGCTGGAAGTCACCTCGGCAGGCAGCGCTGGCTTTGAAATTTTGGCAATCACTGCCGGAGCGGCGAACGGCTGGGTTTTTCCGGCAGAGGTCTTGCGGGAATCGCTGGCACTATGGGACGGTGTGAACTGTTTTGTGGATCACAGCCTCAAAGCGCGTTCGGTTCGTGATATTGCCGGAGTTTTGCGCAAACCGATTTGGGATGAAACAAGCCAGGGGGTTCGGGCTGAGCTAAGTGCTTTCGGACCGTCTTCGGACTTGTTGAAAGAAATCGGTCGCCAGGTTTTGGAAGAATCGGATGAAGCCGCTGTAAAAGTTGGTTTCTCTGCCGACGTACTCTTTCAGGGGAAAAACGGGAAGGTTGAAAAGATTTTGAAAATCTATTCGGTCGACCTGGTTTATAACCCGGCTCGCGGTGGAATATTTCTGCGAGCACTCAACCAATTGGGAATTAATCCAATCATAGAAGGAGATTTAAAAATGCCGTTAGAAAACATAAAGACAATCGGTCAGGCAGGTGAGGAACAGCAAAATGAGCCTCAAGTCAGCAAAGAAAGCAAGACGCTTGAAGTTCAGCTTTCGGAAATGCGCCAAATGAAGGAAGAAATGAGCAAACTCTTGCTGGAAAACAGTTTGGCGAACAGTAATTTACCGCAAAGCTTGAAAAACAATTTACGAAAACAATTCCAAAATAGCAGTTTTAGCCCGGCTGAATTGAGCCAGGCGATGCATGAAGCGCAAACTTTGCTGAGTGAACTGGATGGCGCATCGGTCGTCAAGGGACCGGCACGGATTGAGGGCATGGTTGAACCGGGAGAACGGCTGCAGGCGGCTGTGGATGACCTGATGGGTGCTCCCCGTGAAAAGGGGATGAATAATGCTTCGGTTGCCAAACTTTCCGGGATTCGCGAACTCTATCTCAGCTTGACCGGCGATTACGACTTGCACGGTGGCTATTTCCCGGAACGCGCTCGTCTGGCAACGACTGCCGATTTTAGTGGACTGGTTAAAAACAGTCTGAATAAATTGGTCGCCAATACCTGGGAAGAACTTGGCAGAGCCGGCTATGACTGGTGGAAAAGCGTTAGCGTCCAGGAACATTTTAATAGCCTGCATGAGATTAACGGCACCTTGATTGGCACGGTAGGTGATTTACCGATTATTGAGGAAGGTGAGGAATATCCCCAATTGCAGGTTGGCGATTCGGGAGAGACAGCGAGTTTCAATAAATATGGCGGTTATATCCCCCTGACGCTCGAACTGATTGACCGCGATGAGACTCGCAAGCTGCGTTCCTATGCGCGTGAATTGGCTTCGGCTGGTATGCGCAAGATTTCAAGTTTGGTGGCAGAAATTTTCACCGCTCAAAACGGAACCGGGCATGATTTAGCCGACGGTCAGCCTTTGTTCAATGCCACAGCTGTCAGCCAGAGCGGAGGACACGCCAATCTTGGCACAAGTAACTTAAGTGGCGAAAATTGGGATTCGGCATCTGCCAAAGTTTTCGCGCAACCAATGTTGATCAAAAACAAGGCGGGTTTTTACGGCAGCGGACCTCAGATGGCGGTAAATCCGAAATATCTTTTGGTCCCTCGTGCCCTCCAACGAACTGCAATGGAAATTTGCCAGGGGAACTTTGTTCGCGAAGAAAATTTCGTTTTCGACAACATCCTAAAGGGGAGCGCAGTGCCAGTGGTTGTGCCGGAATGGACTGACGCCAATGACTGGGCAGCGGTTTGCGACCCTCGGGTTGCTCCGGCAATCTTTGTCGGTGAACGCTTTGGCTTGGCTCCAGAAATTTTTATTGCTGGGAATGAGCTTTCTCCGGCAGTTTTCACGAATGATGAACATCGCTTGAAAGTACGCCATTATCTGGCGGTTTGGGTGAATGACTTCCGTCCCCTGTATAAAAGCAACGTTGCCTAAGCGAAAAAGGAGTATCTATGTCGAAATTTGTTTTGTTATTTAGTTCCCGAAAATTTTGGGCGGCTTTGGTCGGTTTGATTTTTATGGTGATCAAAGCCTGGTATCCGGATTTTCCGCTGGATGCTGACCAATTGGCTGGAATTGTCGCGCTGCTGGTTACCTATATCCTGGGCACCGCTCTGGAAGACGGCTTGCGAGCTAATAACTAAAGTTTAGTGTTAATGTGCCCCTTCGGCCATTTTTGACCGAAGGGGCAGGAGGTTTAATATGGTTGAAAGAGATATTAAAAAAATTGTCAGCCGTTTGATGGGCAAAGACGTACTCAGCTATCGCTTGAGGGAAGACGGCTTTTTGGTGGTCATTAATTTGCAAGGTTGGAAGGTGACTTTTTCGCCTTCGGAAGTCGAAAAAGCTTTTCAATCCGGACAAAGAAAAGCCAAGGTGAGCAATGACTAACTTAGACGCTTTGATAGTTCGCTTAGGAAATCAATTTTTGGATCCATACAGTTTGGCTTTGTCGGAAGATTTGAAAAAAGAAGCTTTCAGGAGCAGTCTGGCAGAGCTGAATTTGACTTTGGGAAAAAGTTATGTCATTTCCGGTTTGGATAGCGAATTGTCGAGCACAATCCCCGATGAATGCCTGGCGATTTTGTTAAAAGGTGCTGCAGCGCATGTGTTGGAAGCGCTTTGCTTTCATAAGGAGGTCAGTTTCAGCAATTTACCCACCAACAATCTGGATCTGGAAAGCTGGGCGAAATATCTACGCCGGGAACGTGACCAAATGCTGGATGGCTTACGCTTGCGCAGTCTTTCGCAATCCCAGGGACAGCCTTGGGCGCAATGGAAACTAAAGGAGCCAATGAAATATGACTAATTTGGCAATTGGTCGTTTGGATTTGCCGGATGAACTAGCTTGGTTGAATTTAACTGGTAATGCCAGCTTGCAGGGCTTGATTGGCTCGGAATATGACTTTCAGCCTTCAGAAGAGGAAACAACGAAAGAGACGATAAAAATCCGTTTGCGAGGTTCCTTAGTACAGCTCAGGCTATGGCTGGATTACCTTGAAAATTATCAGAGGCTTGTGCCTGAGGTTTTCTTACGGATCTGGAAAGACAATCAAGATGGATACGCTTATGCCCGTCTTCGTAAGCTCGGTATACAGACTCAGAGCGGGCATTTGGCGTCCCTTGAGAAAGGTTCGTTGGAAATCAAGCTGAACATAGAGCGCGATACACTCTTCTTTGGCGAAGAATTTCCTTTGCCCCTCTCAAACGGTTCGGGAATCCGCATAATAAACGGCTTGACCCTCTTCAATCATGATGATGTGGGGCTTGGGCACGACAATTGGTTTCGAATTGATGCGCCGGAGCTGGGATTGAAGAGCCCCCCCTTGCTGCGCTTCCAAATTGAAAACAATTTCAGCGGTTCAACTCTCGCAGATTTTTACTTGGGGAGCCTGCCTTATGCTGTTGGAGAAGTGCAAGCTAAACTTTCCTTTGAAGCGGAGGATGGCGGTTTTGGCACAGCAGTTGGAAATGTCCAGGCATCGGGCGGCAAATATGCTCAGCTGCGTTGGAGTGGAAATGATTGGCAATCATTGGGATGCTGGACGCTGGGACCTATGCTTGTCAGTCAGATCAATGGTGGAACGGTTTTGCCGATTCTGCGTTTTTTCGATCCACCAAGCTCTTCAACCTTGCAATTGCGCTTTGTCGTGAAACAGCAGGGCAAAGTTGTTTTTGAAGGAGCTCCTTCGCAGGCTGAGTTCGGAAAAAGCTTTGCGATTTTGGACCCATTGCGGCTGCCTTTGGGCGAATTGCCCCTTCGCAGTTATGCCCTTCACCATCAACTCCTTTTGCAAGCCAAACAAAGCGATTTGGGCGAACATGTATTGGAATGGGATGATTTTTTACTCCTGCCACAAAGTGGCTTTCTCGGCTTTCATGCGCTCAGCGGTCTGACGAATGGACAAAAATTGATTGTGGATGAAATGAGCGGAAAGTCCTGGTCAGTGACTGACAGTTTTGAATTCAAAAGCCATAACCGAATCGGCTCCGGAATAAGTTTGCAAGCGAAAACACCCCAGATTTTTTATTGTTTCCAAAGCGATGCGGAAGGGGAGGCAATGATTGAACGAACAGTATCTGTCCGTGCCTGGGGAAGAAAACAATGGAGACTGCCATGAGCTGGGCGGTTGAACTCTTAGATCGCGAAAATGGACGATTTTTGAATTCCTCGGAACGATGCCAGCCCTTGAAATTAAGCTGGGACGACTTTTTCGGACCCAAAGAAGCTCTCATCAGCTGTCCTGCGGAGAGCCTGAGCATGGAGGATTGGAAACTGCGTTTAGGTCAGGATCTGCGCGTTTATGACCCGCAAGGCAGACTGGCATGGTGGGGCTATTTGGAGGCGGTCAGCCAGGATTTCGGCAAACTGGCTTATTCGGTGGATATCAGAGAAATGGCAAATCGCGTGGCGGTGCGTTATCGCGATTCTGTTGATGCCGAAGCCCCCGAATTCACTCAGACTGCTTGGTTTGAAGATTTGGAAAGTCAGGCAATTTATGGACAAAAAGAAGCTCTCTTCATTTTGAATCAGGCTTCGCAAAACAGCGCAGAGCGCTTTGCCCAAATGCGTTTGGCTGAAAAAGCTTTTCCGCAAATCCGATTCAACGAGGAAAGCCGGGCTTCAAACCGAGACGGGGGCATTTACCGTCTGACTTGCAAGGGCTGGATGAACAGTTTGAGCTGGCGGATTTGGCCCGGGGTGAATGGGCGTATTGAGAATACTGTCATGCAATCCGGTTTTCAGCCCCTCGGAAACACGGGCAATAATTTGCGCCTGGCGCAATCATTTTTGGTTAGAGACAGCTTAAAATTTAACCGAATATCCGTCCGTTTGCGAAAAGTGGGAGAGCCGTCTGATAAGCTTCGGCTGAGTTTGCAGGAAGATTCTGCAGGGAAGCCTTTCGGATTGGCGCTTACATCGGTTTTGATTAGCCCGGAAGAGCTTCAGAGCGGAAGCTACAGCTGGCAAAGCCTCAATTTTGCGCCTCCGGTTGAGCTGACGGGAGGAATGCCTTATTGGCTGGCAGCTGAAAGGAGCGGTGCGCTCAACGCTAACAACTATTATCAACTGGCTGTCGATGAAAATCTGAATTTCGAGGAAGGCAATCTGCTCCTCTTTGATCAGAGCACTGCCAGCTGGAAGGCGAGATTGCCTGAGGCAGACCTTTTGTTTAAGCTGACCGGGGTGCGGAATCAGTTGGCGCAAATGCGGGATGTCGTGGAATTTGGCGGTCAATTTTTGCGTGGGATTGAGGCTCAGATTGGTGAAACGCTTGATTTGCCGCCGGTGAGTGAGGAGGATTGGGATTGCCTGAGAGTATTTCGCCTTTTAATGAACTATGGCAATGTCGATTATTCGCCGCTTTGTTCCGGAAGCGATCCAAACCGCAGGTTGCAAGTTTGGCAACGAAAATCAGCTTCAACGGCAGTGCTTCGCTTAGATGAGAAAACTCGGCTAATCAATCAAGCCGGGCAGGCAATGGATGCGCCTTGGCAGGCGGTGGGCGAATGGCTCGCTCCGGATGCTGCCCGACCGCTTTATTTGCGTGGGCTTTCGCTTGAGCCGGCGACAGGAAAAATAATTTTTAATCCATAACAGGATTAATAGCCATAAAAAGGAATTGGATAAAAACTGTCAGGATTGTACTACCCCTAATGTGACATATGGCATACGTCTGGTATACTTTCTTTCTTATTAAAAACTTATTAGGGCATAGGTTCAAACGAAGTTATGCAGCTAAAACATGAAAAACAGAGGTAAATATGAATAAAATTGCAATTGTGAGTGATTCTTCAGCTTATATCCCAAAGGATCTCGTAAAACAATATGATTTGACGATCATTCCTTTGACAGTCAATTGGTTGGGCAAGACTTATCGTGATGGTGTTGATATTGAAGCCAATGATTTTTACAAACAAATGGCTGAGTCAAAAGAAATGGCGACAACCAGCCAGGTTACAACAGGTGCATTTTTGGAAGTCTTCAAAAAATTGCTCGACGAAGGTAGGGATGTTTTATATCTGGGTATATCTAAAGGTTTGTCAGCCACGACCGATTCGGCAATCGCCGCTAAAAAAGAACTGGGTGATCCGGAAAACCTGATTGTTTGGAATACCAGTCTGGTTTCTATGGCGTTGACATTGATGGTCTTGGAAGTCGCCCGGGCAGCTGAAAAGGGTGCCAGTTTGCAAGAGTGTTTTGAACTCGCTCAGGACGCATACCCAAGGATTGGCGTTTATTTTACGGTTAACTCGCTGGAATATCTGCATCGTGGTGGACGAATTAACACCGCCAAGCGACTTTTAGGTTCAGCTCTCGATTTGAAGCCAATTATGATGATTCGCGATGGCAAAATTGAGCTGGTGGAAAGCGTTCGCTCACAAAAGAAAGCCCTTTCGCGCATGGTGGACCTGATTGAAAAAGACATTGCTGGACGCAGTCCGGTTCGGATTGGACCCTTCCATGCCCTGGCTTATGACGAAATGCTCGCCATGGAAGCAATCGCAGTGGAAAAGTTGCACCCGATTGAGATAATCCGTTCTGAAGTCAGCCCGGTGATTGGCAGCCATGTCGGACCCGGCACGGTTTCGATGGCGTACATCGTTGATAAAGCCGAATAATTTGTTATTGATCAGTGAGTTAAGGGATGGTCGAGATGCCATCCCTTTTTTTGTTTATTTTTCGAACAGTACCAATGCGAGCAATTGTAAAGTTGCTCCGAGACCGTCGTTTTTATCCGTTTGTTTTACCAGCAGCCGCTCTCTGAGTTTTTCTTTCAAGTCTTCATCGTTTAAGAATAAGACTGCCGGAACCAAGCAGGCGAGCAGACTAATTTGACTGAAGCTTTGCTCTTCAGCTTCGTTTTGAATGAGCGTTTCGATAAAAGCAGTTAAGTCGCTTTCGATTTGACGAAGGGTCTTTTCGGCTTTGCTGTCTTGGTCGATTTTCGCCATTAGTCCCAGTTGCAAGAGGCTAAAACCAAGATTTTGAGCTTCGCTTTCCTCTATGAAGGCTTTGAAGTGCTCAATCTTTTCATAAAGGGATTGTTTGGTTTCCCCAATCGGAATCCAGGCGTGGTCAGGGTTGAGGTTTTTGAGACGACGCTCTAAAAAGGCGCTGAAAGGCTGATTTTCAATCAAATTTTCGTCTTCTGCAGCGGTAATTTCTAATAAAGCCTGCGTTCGGTCCTCAAGAATTTGCGCATAGTCGAAACGCTTCATTTCAGGCAGATGATCGAGAGCATAATTCAGGGCAAGAATAAGCCAGGCTTCGGCATGCAATCCAGGGTCCAAACGAGGTGAACGAGGCATATCGGGTAAGAATTTCCAGCTGCTCAAGCTTTCTTGCCCATAAGCAGGGTGGGCAAGCACAACGGCAAAGAGCGCTTCGGCTTGTTTGGTCGAGCTGAGGTCTTTTTCGGAAATCAGGGCAGTGAGCAAAATCGCAAAAGCCTGGGTTTGCGTCGTGGCAACCAGTTGATAACGCAAGCCGTTTTTCTCGACGCCGGTGCGTAGGAAGAGCCCGCGCTTATCTTCGGTTTCGAGCAGTCTTTCAGTTTGCCAGCTTCGGTAAAGTTCCCTGAGTTGGCTTGTCCTGTCTGCATTTTGTCTGCTGTCTATTGCTGGTTTTGCCTCTGCAGAGAGAGCTTCAATTTGCTCATTCTCCGGACTCGGGGCAAGCGGCAGAACAGTTTCTTTTGTTTTCACAGCTGCTTTTTGTTTTCTGCGAATCATTACAAAGGCTAAAACAAAAAAGACGATGAGAAGCGCAAGGCTGAGAATTATGCGAACGAGATAAGTTGCTTCAGTAGTATCGAGGTTTGGAAACATGGGCTTATTCTAACAGAAAGCCACCGATTCGATGGCTTTCATTCCTATATGATTTTGTCTGTACGGACAAAACTTTGGCCGATCTAAGGTTCGTCAGGTGGCGCAACCGTCGGTTCAACGGGCGGAGGAGTTTCCGTGGGAAGCGGCGGGGGCGTTGGCGTATTAACGGCTGTTGGAGTTGGCATGGGGGTCTCTGTAGGAGTTGGCTCTGGAATCTCCAGGCGTAAAACCCATTTCTTTTGAACTTCTGTATTTTGCGTGCTGTGCATGGTCACCCTAAGCGTAATTACCGTTTCATCAATATCGCTCAAATCCCAACGAACAATTTCAGAAGGCGAGCTGATTGGATAGGTAATCCAATCCGGAACAATGCGATGCCACTCAGTCGGATCGCTGCCACTACCCCAATGCAATGTTACCTGCTTGAAGTTTGCGGTCGCGTTCAAAACACCGCTGATTACAAATGGATTATCGCGAATAACCACTCCATCGCCAATCCCGTGCAATTCAATGATTGGCCTTGGGTCGTCTGCGCGGCACTCTCTCTCCGGTTTGACCACCAAAGGATCGGGAAAACCTTTCCCATCCGCCCAATCTCTCCCCGGCTGTGTCTTAAGCCATTCAATCGCCGATTCATCCTCAACATTGATTGCCAACACCTCTTTTGTGTATTCGGAACAAGCCGAAGAAGCGCTTAGGCTCGTCCAGCCATCAACAGCGGCCTTGTACCAAAGGTCCTGATCTTTGTTTAGTGGTACCTGATCTGAGGCGAAAATTTCGTTTTTATAAGCCGGACAATACTCGCTCGGTTGTGCTCCGGAGATTGCACAAATTTGGTAATCAACAATCCCAGCCGGGCGCGCAAAAGCTGTTGCTTGCCCGCCTTTGTAGCGGTTGATGCCCGAAATCATCACATCTGCCCAAATCGGTGCTGCACCTTCAACGCCTGAGGTGTTGATCATCGGAGTGTAATCGGCATTCCCGACCCAAACCCCAACAACCAAGTCGGGCGTGTAACCCAGCGTCCAGTTATCGCGGATATCATTGGTGGTACCGGTCTTGGCAGCAGCCGCAAAGGGCAGATTCAAAACGGAATTCGAACCAAACATCGGTGCTCTGGCAATCGGGTCGGACAAAATTGATGCCATCAAGTATGCATGCTCTTTCCTGATTACTTGCTCGCCCTCATTTGGAACATATTCAAAAAGCACATTGCCGGTATGGTCAACCACTTTAGTAATCGCCACGGGCTGAACTTTTCGTCCTTCATTCGCTAAAACCTGAAAGGCGGCGGTCATTTCCAGCAAGCTAACTTCCCCGCCACCAAGAGTGAGCGAAAGTCCATAATCACCTTCTTGCTTTAGCGAGGTAATTCCCAGTCGGTTGGCAAAATTGATAAAGCCATCCGGCTCGGCTGTGTTTGGGTCGTCATAAATTCCGACATATTCCAAGGCTTTAACTGCCGGAATGTTGTAGGAGTTTGCCAAAGCATCGCGTAGCAAGACAGGCCCGTGAAAACGCCCATCGTAGTTCACCGGTTCGTAGTCAGGGCTGCTGTCGAAGGGGTCCGTTGAAGGTCTGAACTTGGTCGGAACATCCCAAATCAAGGTTGAAGGTGTCCAGTCTTTTTCAAAAGCGGCTAAATAAGTCAGCGGTTTGATGGCGGAACCGGGTTGCCGAGTGTCGGTAAGTGCCATGTTAACTTGCCCGCTGATATCCGCATTATTGAAATCAGCCGAGCCAACCATGGAAAGAATCTCACCATTTTGGGGATTCATCACAATCACTGCTCCATTGGTGGCGTTCTTTCCCGCCATTTGAGCCAGCTGGTTGCTAACCGCCCATTCAGCATCGCGTTGCATATCCGGATCGAGGGTTGTGTAAACCGTAAATCCGGAGCGATAAATTGTTTGGGAATCAAATTGGGATTCCAAAAGCGATTGGATAAAAACCACCCAATGCGGAAATTCCATTCCTAAATCGCGTTTCACAAATTCGAAGTTTTCAAGATCACTGACAGCATTAACAACCTGTGTAGCATCCACGCAAACCGGCTCGCGCTCATCACCGACCTTGATACAAGCGTTTTCGTTGCTGGCTCTGTTCATCAAAACCAAAACCGTATTAAACCGGTTGATGGTCGCTTCACGGTTGTTGTAGACATCATAAATAGCTGGCGATTGTGGAATTCCGGCCAAAAATGCGGATTGCCAAAGGTTTAGCTCGGCAGCGGTTGTGTTGAAATAGGTGTTGGCAGCCGCTTCAATTCCATAAGAAAGATTGCCATAAAAGATTTCGTTGAGGTAAAGTTCAAGCACCTGATCTTTGGTATAGCGGCGGGTAATTTCAGCCGCCAGGATAATTTCACGCGCTTTGCGCTCGTAAGTTTGCTCAAAGCGCTCATCAGTCAACAACAGCATGCGCGCCAATTGCTGGGTAATTGTCGAAGCACCGGAAACAATTTCGCCCGAAGTATAGTTTGTATAGAGCGCTCTTGTCAAAGCGACAAGATCAAAACCGGGGTGGTTGTAATATTCCTTATCTTCAGTTGCAATTGTAGCTGCAATTACATAGGGCGAGATGCGATCCAGAGTGACATAGGTACGCTTTCCCGCGTTTGGGTCGACGATATCGTAGAGGATGTTGCCGTTGCGGTCTAAGATATGGGTCGTCTCAAATTGAGAGGCGCGGTTTTGCAACTCGTCGACGGAGGGCAATGTTTTGGCAATGTCCAAATAGATTGTTATAGCAGCAATTGCGCCAACTAAAAACAAAACCAGCAAAACAATCAGGGCAATCAACCAGCCCCTTCCTTTTTTCCCTTGTCGGGATTTTACTTTTCGTGGTGGCATAGGGGGTTTACCTCCGCTTGGAATAGGTTGAGTTGCATCGACTGGCAGCTTTTGAGTTTTTTCGGCTGCCTGAGTTTTATTCACTGTAGTCTTATGAGGCTGAGTTTGTGCCTTTGCTTTTGGCTTAGTGGTTTCGATTGGTTGGGTGTCAGAAGAAACCGGGCTGCCAACGGGCGTGAAGGCAATTGGGTTGAGCAGGGTTGCGCCGCTGTCAATCTCGCTGACTGTTTCCGGCAAAACTTCTTCCATTTCGGGTGCCGGGGGAGGGCTTTCCGGAGGGATAGTTTCGATGGAATCCGGATCGGGCGGTAATAAGGAAACTTGAAAATTGGTCTCCTCATTCTCCGCAGGCGGCTTGATTGCCCAATGTCCTGTTTTGAATTCCGCACCCGGGTTCTTGTAGCCATTCATTCCACTAAGCTCTTCGAAACTAAGCGGAGTTTCCTGGTAATTTCCTATTTCTTTAAATTCTGAGCTATCCTCATCCTCAGAAGCTTGCCCATTGGCATCTGCTTTTGGCAGATTTTGGTTGTCAGCTTCAGCAGATGCATTTTCAGCATCTGAAGCGCTAATTTCTACATCAGGATTTAATGGACCTTCACCTGTTGTCTCGGACAGAACTTGTTCATCGTTTGAAACTTGGTTTTCGTCCGTTTGATTCTGTTCAAAACTACTTGCCGCCGCTTCCCAATGAGTCGCGTTTTCATTTTCATGATTCGAGTCTTGGCTCGAGTCCTGTTTTTGTTCTTGTTTATTTTCTTGATTGGATTCCATAAATTCTCCTATCATCTAAGCTTGATTTTAACATAAAGCCTGAGAATGATAATTTTCGGGATACAGGCCAAGAATTCTCAATTTGGAACTGTCCGCATCAATCAGGAGAATGTTTGTGAAACCGGTTACGAACCGAGTCAAAAGACATTATAAGATTTACAGCGTTTTTGTTAGATTTTTTGCTGATTATTTATATTGAGAATTCTGAACAGCGGGCAGTAAACAGGACAAATGCCAGTTTTCAACTGCCAGCTGCATCCTGTTTTATAATTGAAAATGTGAACACAGTTCCCTTCTATAAAACTGACCCGATTGGGTTGACCTTAGCCGCTGATCAGGCTTTTATTCCAGAGCCGGATGCTTTGGATGCTGTCTGGCAAGTTGGGCTTGATGAGGATGCACCTCTGAGTTTATTTAGTACGCTTGGTTTACAGGCGCGAAGTTTTCATATTTTTCCTCAAATCAGTTTGAATAAAATCCCCTTTGAGCGGATTGGAGATTTTTTTGCCAGACCGAGGATTGATAAAATATTTTCCAATTACGCCAAATTAACCGTGACACCTCAGCTTGAGCTTGAGGCTATGCTTGAATTTTGGCTGCGAAGCGGTTCTTGCTTGCAAGGGCGCATCACCATCTTTAATCACGGAAGCGAAAATCTTGATGTCGGCGCAAGGCTGACAGCTCGACTGATCACCTTGCAGGGCAGTTCGGAGCTTCGCCCGGTCAAACAAAGTTTTCAAAACAAGCTCAAAGGACAAAGTGGAAATCTTTCGATTAATCTTGAAATTGAGGGCGGATCGACAACAATCCTCAGCCCTAACCTGGCTTTGGAGCAAAGCAAACAGCTCAAGCCAGGACAAAGTTTGCAAAGTCTGTGGCAATGCAAGCTCAACCCTGTTCCGGAGGAAACCGCAGCTACTGATCGTCCTTTTCCGGTAAATTGGGACGGCGAAATTGCGAAAATCGAAATCGCCAACGACTGTCGCATGCTTCAAATTAGCACCGCGCTTCCTGCCTGGGATGCTGTAATCTACTCAAATCAGAATCAGGCTTTTCAACTATTGCGCCGCGATGCTCATAGCGCGGTTCGACCGGACCGCAGCCGAAGTATTCATTCTGCCTTTACACCGAAGCTTTCCCTCGGAAAATCGAAAATCTCCGCCCTCGAGTTATGGCAAATTCTGAACAGCCTCATCCCTGCTCAAAGCGAATTGGCAGCCCAGATTTTCAAAGATTTCATCGAAGACGCTCTCCTTGATTATGAGAAAAATCCGCAAAATGCACTTCCCTTCCCTTGTCTTTGTGATTTAGGCTGGCGAATTCATCAGCAGATTGAGGGAAAACAATTTCTAACTACCTTATATCCACAACTGAAGAAGCTGAGCCTTGCCTGGTTAAGTCCGCAGCATGACCGCGACCAGGATGGCATCCCCGAATGGAGCAAAATTGAGCAAGCGGGGCTGCCTTCCCTCCCAAATTTCAACCTTTTGGATGAAGAGGGTTTCCCGATTCAGATTAATGCGACCGAGCAAGTCAATCTAATTGCACTTTTGTGCATTGAACTGCGCGAATTGCATAAAATGGCGCAAATTGCCGAAGATTCGGAAGCAATCGCTGAGATTGGAGAGCATCTTTCGGTTTTAGAAGCTTTTTTGGCTAATTATGAAGACAAGACAAACAGTAATACGGTGCTTGATTTTGAAAGTGGTCAATGGCAGAAAGGCGAATTAATTTATGATGGCAAGCTGGATGATTTTGGCGAAAAAGCAAACTATCTTTCCAAAGCCAGTCGCTTGAATTTACGCCTGAAGCCCCAAATCCAGCTCAAGAAACCGGCTACATTTTATCTGCACGGTGAAAATGAGGAGGGTGAGCAAGTGCTTGAAGCGATTGAGCCGAAAGATTTGCTTTGGCTACCCGGCAGTTTCTTTTATACGACAAAAGAAATCTACGGCCGAATTGAAAAAATCAGCGCTCTCGATCTCAAAGATTGTAACTTGCGAATTCATACGGCTGATCTGGAATGTCGGGATATCGGCTTGCTTTTCACGCTTTCCGATTCGGAGACAGACGATGACACCGAAGCTTCACTAGAAACAATCATCTCAAACTATGGATTTGGCATTCCCGAAACTCTCAATACGGAGGCTGAGGAACAACAGGTCAATCTCGCTTGGAATTTGTTGCTTCTGGCGGATTTGATTCGCAAAGGTGAGAGCGCAATCGCTTATCAATTGTTCAATCAGTTGATTCTGGCCCAAGGAAAACAACTCAGCCAGGAACACAATACAAGCGATCGCTGGGATGCCCGGACAGGCCGAATTTTGGCTTCGCGCAATACAATCGGCGGACTCATACCGGTGAGTTTGATTCTCGATTTGGCTGGAATCCGAATTTATAACGAAGACAAGC
>Ga0265295_1002121_pt1 | contig 32600 bp, 29 predicted proteins | sample Munlansysbiofilm_FD_192503 | JGI IMG/M metagenome (GOLD analysis project Ga0265295, IMG submission 192503) | Leachate microbial communities from a municipal landfill in Southern Ontario, Canada - Methane capture system biofilm | ecosystem: Engineered > Solid waste > Landfill > Unclassified ... | reverse complement strand
CTGTGCCTCCTGTGCGCTCTGAGCAGCTGCTACAGCACTCGAAGCTGAATCTTGAGCCCTAGCAACAGCAGTGGTGGCGGACACCTGAGCAGCGTTTCTGTACCCCTGAGCGGCACTGGCGAACGCCAAAGCGTCGTCCCTAGCAGTTACAGCAGCGGACACATCAGCAGCAAAGCGTGTATCAACGTAGAGCTTATTGGCACCATCAGTGTCATCAACAGGATCATCTACGTTAACAAGTCTTCGGTTGAGTGCATCAAAGTTCCCATTAGGGTCAGCTTGGATAACATTCTGAATATTATCATTAGCTTCTTCAGCAATATGGATTGCCTGTAAAGCAGATATATCAAGGTCATTAGCAACCAAGATAGAAGCATCTCTAAACTCTACCAAGCGGTTCTTAGATGTCACCCTTTGGATAAACACAATGGAACCACTAGGAGGAATAGAAGGGATTAAAATAGTACGATCCCCGGAGAAGATGTAGTCAGCCTCAACCTCCAACAGGGTACCATCAAGGTACACCTGTACGAACTCCTTTGAAAGATAATCAAAGGTAATCTGGAAGTTGTCTGTACTACCATCTCCCGTGTAATAAACATAGGAATTAACCATATATAAAGTTCCTCTATGTATGGAGGTTAAGTGGGTACCATGATAGATACCCACTATGGATTACTTAAGGGCAGATTTATGCTGCTCCTTAGCAAAGTTAATGATATGAGCCATGAAGAGTGGATCATTAGGCATAAGTGTATTCTTAATAGAGTTCCACATATATTCAGCCTGTTGTTCTTTCTCTTTTGGAGTAAGGTTCTTTAGGCCCACAGCGGACCCACTAAGGTTATAGGCAGAGGTTCCAAGGTTAACAGCATCCTGTAGATAGCCAACACTAGGAACATAACCAGCGGCCTTATCCATAAGACGGACAGGTTTGGATGCACCTTCATCATTCTGTCTAAGCATACGATCTTCACTCACTGAAGTCTTAGCAGCATCAGAGGTGAGCCCAAGGGCACCAGTAACAAGGGACAAACCAGCAAGCCTAGAGTTACGATCATACAGACCCTTAACAGCAGCATGATACAAGAAGTCTGGGTCAGTGAAGTTATCCCAAGACATCTCATCAACACCATACTGTCTTTGAAGGTACTTCTTACGCTTCTCTGGGTCACTAATAGCGTTCGCCCTAAGGTGAGTGATACCTATTGTCTGAAGGGTCTGTAAGGCAGAGTCAATGAAGTACTCATGGACAAAGTCTTTATCACCCTCATAAGCGTACCTGTTACCAGCCTTTAGGATTCTCTTATTGATAGACTTTAATGCAAACGATTTGAACTGCATAAGATAACCAATCATGGATGAGTTATTACCACCCTTCCATAACAATAATGATCCTGGGGTTTCCCTCTGAATCACCTCATTAGCAACATACTCACCAATGATGTGTACATAGTGTTTGAACTTAGGAGTAACATGTTCAATGTAATCATCAGATATACGAGGGCTACCTTTCTCATCCATATATGTACACTTCTTAAGAACATCCATGGTATGCTCAAGGTCTTCCTTAGGAATGCCAAGGCGTCTAAGATGTTTGTCAGTGAAGAAGCCTTTAGGGTTAATATCACCTTTATGGACAAACCTTGTCATTTCTGCTAGTAGTTCTTGTCTAGCAGAGGACACAATGGTATTCTGTGAGTGATACATAAACTGTGTAAGTGGTGAGTTATTGGCCAACCACTTAGAGCCTGTTACAAGGGAAGCAGCAAGTTTATTATTATATCTCTCAAGGTTCTTCTCATACTCTCTAGGGAGGAACATGGTTTCGCCTATGTCCTTATGGAATACCATATTCTCAAGCATCCTCAGTTCTTCCACAGTGTTCTTTCCAGAGGAGAGGTTCTTAAGGAACTTACCCACACCCGGAAGGTTCTTAAAGAAGAAGGATGCACCATAAGCTCTTACACCTGCGGCAACCTCAAAGTAGTTCATAACACCAAAGGCAGCGTTCTTGGTGAACAGTCCCATGTTAGCAGCGGTATCAAACATACCCTCAATGAAACTCTTTGTAGCCCTAGCTCCTGATCTTGACACACCAGACACGGGAAGCCCATAGGCCTGATACACCATCATACGCATAGCTCTCTGCTCACGCTCAGTATTCTTATTCCTTTGTTGGATACTAAGAGCAGCTTCATTATATCTATCCTTCAAGAACTGGAACCCATCAGGGGAACCAGTAGTGTTCAACACAGACAAGTCACCAGACACCCGGTTCATATAACCATCATAGAGGTCCATCATCTTATTATCAAGGACATCACTAACAGAGAAGTTACTTCCCTTACCTTTGTAGAAGTGATCCCAAGGCATACGCTGTTCGTAAGGATTCATGTCGTCAAAGCCACCATTGGTATCCCAGAAGTTCCTTTGATCCATCCTCTGATTGAGGTATCCATAGGCGGACTTCTGTGCGCGCTCCATAAGTTCTTCACTATACACCTTGTTAGGAATATCCTCTTTAAGGCCCATCCTGTCAAGCTCTACTTGGGTCTTATCAAGCTTTTCCTGACGCGACTTCATCTTTCGACGAATAGCAGTCCTTTCAGCCTTCATCTGTTTAATCATCTCAGGTGTAAGGCCATCAACCTCATCAAGTCCTTTGATGGTTGCAGAGGTATCAAACACTTGGTTCGGTACCTGTTTAATAGCAGGGGTCACTTTAGCACCCCAACCAAGGCGTAAGGAGGAGCTTGATATATTCTTTGTTGTTCCCCTCATAAGTTTTTCAGTAGAGGCAAATAAGTCATCAAGTAATGTTAGTTCATGATTACCTATTCCAAACAGCTTCTGCAAACCCTTCATTATCCTGGTAAACACGTTTTGACCAGTCTTAGGAGACTTCAATCCCTTTAACTGTGTGTAGAAAGCAGGGTTTGTTAAGCCTTCGGATATGAACTCATGAAGGTTTGTAAATCCATATATAGAGGATGTACTAACACCTTGTGATTGTAACTGAGATTGTGCCTCAAGGAATGTATCAAACAGTTCTGAATTAGCTTCTCTTTGAAGTGTAGTACCACGACCCATCTCAACTTCCCTAAGACGACGAGAGGTTACTGCATGTAACACCTCATGGAGCACGATATGTGGATCATTATGTGCTCTGTTGGGAAGGTGAATGTCATTGGTTACAGCCCAATAGAATCCACCAAGGTTAGGTGTAACAAAGTCTCTATCATATACACTAATCTCCATATTAGGATCAATGATACGATGGAGAAGATCAGCCACGCCCTGTTGTCTATCTGATAAAGACCCGCTATCCATCATCTTCTTAAGGTAGTTTTGAATAGACTCTCTTACAACAACCTTGTGATTTGGTGTGATCTCATCGCTAAGTGTTGAGTAGTTTTCACCAATGTAATCCTTTACAACTGTATCGCTCGGAGTAACATTAGCTGGGTCAACAACAGGCTCTTTAAGTTGTCTAGATATATCAGCATCCTGTCTGGCAAGATCAGTGATCTCCTTTGAGGTATCCTTCCACTGCTTATCCAGCTTATCCCACTTCTCCTCCATCACTTGAATAGGAGTCTTGTAGTTAGGGTCTTTAGCAGCCATCTCCATCCAAGCAGTATCGATGATATCTTTAAACTCAGAGAACCTATCTTTATTGGATATAACACCTTCCCAGAGGTTATTAGCCATATCTTCTCTAAGTTCCTCAATAGCAAGCTCACGATGCTTACCAATGGTGTCAATAAGGTTCTCTACCTTCTCACCATCAGAGCGCACAGGGATATACATACCGTCATCCCCAATGAGCCTACCAGCACGGTCAGATAGAAGACTAGGAAGGTTCTTCTTACCAGATATAAGCTCAGGATTCTTAAGGTACCCCTCCATCATCTGCATACTCTCTTTGTATACCATAGCGGCATTCTTGAGATGCTCAGGGAGCTTTGAGATGGAGTTAGTAAGTCCAGCAGTATGAATCAACTGGTTAGCTTCATGGAAGGATATACCCATAGTGGACATAGCCTTCTTGATGTTCTGAGCAAACTGTTCTCGATAGTAACTAACTGCACCAATGAGCCTCTGACGGGTATCAAAGATAGTGTCACCGTCCCTGTGTACGTTCACCATGGAATCATCAGGGATATCATTCTTCATAATAACATCGCCATCAATCTTCTCAACAGACAGTGTATTACCGTCATCCGTCTTCGTGGTTAATGTACCAGTGTTACCACGGGTCTGTGATATGGTACCACCTTTCTGTTTAACAGTAGCACCAGCTGTAGGCCTACCAACTTCACTTGGGTGGAACATCTTGGTAAACTTTCTAACAAGCTCAGAGTCAGACCTTTCACCCCAATCTTGAATAGTGAGTTTAGGTGAAGCCTTCTTAATAGCTTCCCACCTAGCAATGGTCTTCTTATTAAGCTTATTCAAGATGGCACCAACATGGGTATTACCACTGAGACCCTTAAGGTTGCCAAGGTCTTTCCCTAGTTTATTACCTGTCTCAATCAGTTCAGCCCTAGCAGCGGAATCTTTTAACCATCTACCTGTCTTACCACCAAGAGCCCCAAGGCCATGTAGAGCGGATACCATAAGGGCACCACCAACAAACGCCTCTCTGATATTCATTTCAACACCAGTGGTATACTGTCGGAGTCCCTCAGAAGCAGCACCAAAGGTACCACCAACACCTGCCATTGCAGAGTACCACCCAAGCTTTGCAGCCATAGGTGAATTAAACAATCTACCAAGCAACGCTGAACCACTCTTAGCTGAACTAAAAGCGAATCCTAATGGGATGAAGTTCAATGGGTCCCATATTGCCTGTGCTGCCATGTCAACCAAAGTATTACCCACACCTGCATTTGCAACCTGTTTGTTATACTCAACGGTTTCATCCATGTGATTAACGAGGTTCTCAAAGTCTCCCTCGTAGTAAGTATTACGGAGGATCAACTGTGCCGCAGGATGTTCAATGGAACCATACTTTTTAACAAGCAGGTCCATGTCATCTTTGGTTACAGTATATACCTTGGAGTTTCTACCAAACATGTCCCCATCGACAGAGTAACGAGCAAGCCGCATTGCTGCAATATTAACCCATGCGCCAAGCGTAGAGTTGTATTTAATTGAGTCAATAAGGTTGACAATATCATTAGCCGCTTCTTTACTAGAACTGTAGTTACCAAGAGTATTATCAAGAAGACTACTACGTTTGAACAAATCACGGTTGAATGGTAGGTCATTTACAGAAGAGACTGGTGTATAATCAATACCAGCCCCTTCGTATACCTCCTTTACGTTTTCATGAATTATGTCTTTGGTGGATATGAGGTTAGGAGTAGGTGTATCTCCCTCAGCAAATACACCTATCTTCTTAACATAGTCAGCAGTCTCTTGTTTAGTGGGCATCTTCCCATTAAGAACAAGTTTACCCTGCTCACCTCCACCATTGTAATGAGCAACAGCAGCCGCCCAATTTCCCTTGTACTGCTTCTTTAAATCAGAAAGGTACTTAGCTGAGGCTTCTAGTGACTTTTCTGGATTAAAGAAGTCCTCATCAGTAATTAAACCATAGTGTTTACCTGTTTTAGCTGTGAACTGTCCAAGACCCCTTGGGCCTGTCGGTGAAACAGCATTAGGGTTAAACGATGATTCTGTAAAAATGAGTTTTCTAAAGGAGTCATGCGGTATATCGTAAGAATCCGCAAGTGTTCTCATTTGTGCGTCATAGGGTGACGGCTGTGTTGGATCATACATTATTTCTTATCTCCTTGGCTTCTAGCCTTAGTGATCGTCTGTCTTGTTTTAAACTGGATTATAGAGTCCTTAGAGAACTCATATGATTCATCCATGGTTAGTGGGTCGAATACCCTTACAACATTAGATAGTGGGTCATAAGAGAAGTAAAGGTCCATACCACCTTTATCAGCCTCTATCTTAGATATAAAGTCAGTTAGGTGTGCATTGACCTCATCAGGAGTGAACCCCGGAAACTGTCTATAAAAGCTTGTTGGTATGTAAGCCTCTACAGGGTCACGATCAGAGTCCCAGAGGAATCCTTTATCTTCATGAGGGGATTGATAAACAAACCTCTGATGAACCTTCTTCATGTCTGCCCTAGCTTCATCAATAGCAGTGCTTGCATCTTTACCGGAAGCAAGATATGAGAGAGCAAGCCTACGGACAAACATAGTTTCATAACCATTATTGTCTACAGTGTAGTCACCAGAGTTAATTGGTAACTCCATATCCCAACGGTCTTTAACAGGCTTCTTAGCAAACTGAGCTGAGGCCGCTACATACTGTTGATAGGGGATACCAGACATTAGATACCCAAGTAAACTTACTGTGTCCGTCTGGTCATATCCAAGGATAGCAGATACTCTCTTAGGATCATTTTGAACATAAGACATAGCCTGTCTGAACCCATCAGGTTCCTTAAGGTCCGCTGGTGACTGAACACCGTTGATAACAGACTGAACATCCCCACGCACCTGACCTTCAATACCACCAAAGAAGTCCTTAAACATCTTCTGGCCATCTTTGTCGGACAACATGTTATCAATATGTTCTGGTGTAAGATTACCGGAAAGGAAGTGTGATCTATACCCCTCTTGGATTTCCTCGTGAGATACCGAACCAAGGCTTTCACCTATGTTTGGATCATATAAGGTAGAACCAGCTATAGACTTAGAGGTTGGGTCAACGACACCAGTGAGGACACCTAATGTGTAACTAGATGCTTCCCTCTGCCTGATCTGTTCCTTCATTAATGCTGTAGACTTACCGGACTTCTGTGCTTGAAGCCTCTTATAGGTATCAATAGCATCACCAATATACTCAACCTGCTTAGTGATATTACCACCAGCACGATCAGCATATGTTTGCTGCATAGCAAGAAGACCTATGTAATCACCTTCAGCTACCTTTGTGTTAACATCATCAGTAAATGTTCTGTATTCATCAAAGTTAGCAACTAGCCGTGTATTCTCCGCACTGACAATACCAGCTCTAATTGTCTCATCACCAAATAGTGATCTAAATGTAACACCATCTTGAAGCCCAGGTACGTTCTTATCAGCAAGAAGTTGAAGAGTTTCTGCACCATTAGGATGTTTACTAAGGGCTTCAATAGCACTCTTAGCGAGTTTCATCTGATCTTCTGGGGTTCTTCCTATCATACCAGATTGTGATATCATAGTCATACCATTGTAGAGATCATCAACACTACTATCCATTAACTCATTAAGCTGAGACTCAGCGGCGATAAAGCCCTGTTGTTTATGATAGTCGTTCTTAACTGCCTCAGAGGACTTCCACACATACTCTCTAGTTCTATTAGCGTCAGACCAGAAGCCGTTCATAAAGGCACCAGAGTTACCTATGGAGCCATGGGCTTCACCAAGTTCACCGAGTACTTCTCTCTGTCTCTCAATGAATATCTGATCTATTTCCTCAGGAGACTTATCAACAAACTCACTAGACTTAAGTCTCTCTTCAAACTCAAGCATACCAACTTGGAACGCATTACGGCCTTGTATGGTAGCTAGAGAAGCCATAGCGAAAGGATCATACTGAAAGGGAACTCTATTCTCTTTCATCTCCTGAGCTACCTCTTGGAATGATTTACCATTGGCCCACTCTTCAGCGTTCTTATCAGCAACCTTCTTAATATTATTATAGCTCTCATTAGCATCACCCATGACATCCAAAAGAGAACCAGCAAGGTTAAATTCCTCAGGTTCAAATTTAGGGGCCACAACCTGAGTTATAGCCCCTTTGGATTCTTGGAGTTGCTGCATAGCACCTGAGAACTGTCTCCACTGTCCAACTGCACCTGCGGCGGTGGTAGTTGGTAGCCTATCTCTAGCAGCCATATATTACTCCTACGTTAACGACCAAACCCTGCGTTTCCTGCTATACCGGCTGTTGATTGACCAGCAGCACCAAAGTTAGCTCCTGATGCAGCGGCACCACCCCCACCAAACATACTACCAAAAGAGTACCCTGTCTGGGCACCCTTCATGGAGCCAGTGAGCATATTGAAGAATGTCTGGTCGGCATCAACAATACTATTTTTGTATTCTTGCTTCTTAGCTTCCATCTGAGACTTAGTGCTAATCCTATCAGCCTCAATCTGTCTCACATAGTTAGCAGCAGAAAGCTGGTAGTTCTCAGTAACAGAGGACTCAGTCCGCATATCATGTGCTTCAACAGACTGCTCTATCTTACCAACAGAACGGCCTTCAGTATTGGTTTCAGCAATAGCCGCCCTGATAGTGGACTGATTCTGCCTTGCGTTATACTTAAGGTTCTCAAGGGTTCGTCTGGCTTGATCGAACTCACTCTTAATACCTATTGTGTTTCTGAGCACACCATAGTTATAGTTTGTACTAAGCGACTTGATAGCTGCTTTGTAAGTTTTCATTGCAGCTTTGTTCTTTTGGTGTGCGTCAGCCAATGGCTCAATAGCACCAAGTATACCACCAGCAACGGCGGTGAATATCTGATACATTACAACCTCCTTGCTCTTGAGGTATACGAACCTTCCCACCCACCACCAGTTATACCGAACGGTGTAGGATCATCAGATTCAATTACAACTACAGTAGAAGTATTCCTACCATGGATAGGGAACTTAAACTGGTCATTCCCAAACACAAGTGCCCCTAGTTCAGAGCTAGGTGTGCCTAAGAGTCTTGGTGTGTACTTGTAAGAGAACTCTCTCATAGTATCACCACTAGACCCATCAGGATACACAAAGATATCAAAAGGACCACATTCAGATGTATCAAGCCACATGTAGCGGAGCATTAGGATTCCCTCGGTATACGGAATAATACCACCGCTCTGAGTTGTAGACTTAATAAACAACTTAGGCATCTCAACCTTAAACTTAAAGATTCTCCCAATGAGAACCTCTTGACCACTAAAGTCACCATACAAAGTAAAACTACCACCATCAGTACCTGAGCGGTCTTCCGGGGTAATCCTTCGGTATAGTCCGTCATAAGTCAATACAGCGTAGTCACCATTGGACCACTCCTGTGTGGGATCATACCCATACACATCAGCTAGTCTAAATGTGGTTCTACCTGTGGTTATCTCAAAGTTCTCAACAGGAACTGTATATGTAACCTTCCTGTCAAGATAGTATCTCTTCTGTTCAACCTGAGGAAAGTCAACTGTGTTTCCTACCATACGTAGGTAGTGCAGTTCTACACCCTCAGGGGTAGTGGCAATAACCATTAACTTATCATCAATGAAGTCCGCAAGATGAATAACCCAATCACTAGGCCAAATCCACTCAGACCACGACTGCTGTACGAACTGACTATTGACCTCCTTGAACTTGAACACATATACCTTAGATCTGTCGCCCTCAGTTAGGAACGTGATAAGGTCTTCAGTGACACTACCAGACATCCTAAAGAGCCCATTAGGTAAATAGTTAGGAACGTGTGCTGTTACATCCTCAGCCTTCTTAAGCTCAGGGGACTCCATGACGGAAGAGTACTTATAGACAGACGAATAGATTGCTCTTTTACTAATGAAGTAAACACCATTAGATATAGATATAGGTGAACAAGAACCATCGAACGCATTGGCTGATACAAAGTCAACACGATTATTCTTAGCACTCAATATACCGTCACCACGAAGGAGAAACTGAGCCTCCTTAGCAAACACCAGCAAGTCTGTCTCCATTGGTACAGCCTCAAGGAGGATATTAATACTAGCCCCTCGTTTAACATCAGCGGACACTGCAACGTCAATAGGGTCTTCATCAATGATACCTGTAGCAGAGTCAAACCAGAACTGGAAGAACTCAGCCGACTTAGACAATATAATGTTCTCATTAGCAAGGAAACCTAGACGGTTCCTAAAGAAGAAGATATCATTGATAGTCTTATCAACAAACGAGGGCTTAGAGTTGGTATCATCATCACCGGTTAGTCTTTCGTACCACTCAACCGGCTTAAGGGTAAAGGTACCATCGGCCTCTCTAACAAGAGACTGTGGCATTGTAGCCGGGTCAATCTCAACCTCGATATCAGGGGCGCACACTTCGATCCAGTTTGTCTTGTCTACTTTGTATTGTAGCCAGAAGTCATCTTTCTGCTCGGTATTATAACCTTTAACCCTTACACGATACCCATTAGGTGCGGTCGCAGGAAGATTATTGATTGAGTTAACCTCACCCATGATGCACTTCATATTTGCATTACCAAAACCATCACCACATGTGACAACATCAGAGGAAGTGAATGGAACCCCATTAATACCTGTAATGTATATCCAATCAGGGCCAAACATATAATTGGCATTATTGGCAGCCAGCTGTGAAGAAAGGTTTGATATTACATTAGTTGTCGTGGCGTCAACTGAATGTGCGGCATTACTACCATCAGGCACAGTATACGCCGCTTTTGATACACCATTAATGAATATCTCATGCTTCTTACCATACGCAGTATTCTTACAGTAGATTAAAGCATTAGTGCCTAAGACATCAGACTTCTTGGCTGTCATCTGAACCACTTTCTCTTTGTTCAAGATAAGTGTGTAGTCAGCAATCGTTACAGCCTTAATGGAACTCTTAGGGTTTCCTTTGATATCACTAAAGTAAGCAGCACTCTCAGGCTCAACATTGACAGTATAGGGATTACCCTCAATATCGAACACCTTAATAATATCAGGAGGTGGGGGAGTTTCAGTAGGGTCATTATTAACAATAACACCTGATACCTTAACACGAACAGCCCCATCACCACCGGGTTTACCGAGATATTTAGTTCCGGGCCTATTACCACCAGCACCCACTGTAACCGTCAGCGTTCTAACGCCTCTAGGAAGTGTCGCTGATCCTGTATAATATCCACCTGTACCACCGCCACCGTGTCTTTGTTTATAGGCGGTAAATGTTCCACCACCTTTACCTTGCTGGTTTCCCCATATAGTGTTAATCAAACGGTCAGGTGCGGTATAGTTGCTCTCATATGCATAGTGACCGGGGAGCCCCTTAGGTGATCCACCAGCGGCCCTAGCAGCATTTCTACCACCACGTCCGCCTGTAGCTGTGATTGTAAGGTCAACACCAAACACAACAGAAGATAGACCACCATTATTACCGGGGACCTGATCTTTATATCCTGAAGAAGGACTGTTGGTTAAGCACAGCCCACCTTCACCACCACCGCCAAGAACCCAATAGTCATACTTCTGAGCCCACTCAGGGAGTACTACTGTGTATACCCCAGGAGTAAGCCATTCGTATACAAGCTCCTGTGGGTCACCAACAGCGTCAGGTGGGTTAGGGGGTACGTAATCAGTTGGTGGTGTAAGGGTCATTATATATTTTTCAACTTCATCCCTGTTTATAACATGCATCTTTGCTGTGTCTACATTAGGAATGGAAAGTTTATTAACAAACACACTAGGCGGTCTTTTAAGTAAACCAAGAACCTCATCAGAGAAACCATTTTCCTGAGCAGTAACCTGATCTGGAAACCTAAGCTGTGGAGGCTGTTGAGATATACCACCTTTAAGTGATGTTATAGCCTGTGAAACAAGAGACATATTACCTCCACCCTCATTGGTTATCTAGCCTGATTAGAGGATATTGTTTCATTGTTTTCGTAAAGATTAAACTGTCCCATATCAATCTCAAGGGCGTTAAGTCTAATAAGCGCCTCTGCTTCTCGCTGAGCGATAGCTTGGTCAGCTTCAACTGATCCAACCTTAATTCTCTGAAAGTCCCTAGTAGTAACCGCTGTAATGTAATCACGGGCAGCTTCTGGTAGGTCATTAAAGGCAATCTCACGAACCAGCTCTGTTATAGTAATACTGGATGTAAACCTATCAGTGTTAGCATCAAGATCAAAGAAGTATCCATCCTTTCTAATTAACCGATTGGTAGCAACAGCCTTAATGATATCATTAGGATATGCTATCTTACCAGTAGTGGTATCAGGAAGAAACGTAACACTATCCTGTCGATTCCACTCCCACCCCGTAGATTGTATTCTTCTGGATGTCTTATTGAGCATCCTAAGAGCGTCAATACCATCAACATTGGTTATATTACTAAGAGAATTGATAGGAGGACTACCAACTGAACTTATGATTTCATTCACAGCCTCAAGCATGGGGTCTTGTGAAAAGATATACTCAGCCATAGATACCTCATAAATTTGCTAAAAAAGGGGAGCCAAAGGGATATTCCCAATGACTCCCCAAGGGGTTCCTAGTTAACTAGGTATTACACAATAGCGATTTCAGTGAACACAGCAACGGACTCAGGGCGCAGTCCACCATGACCCATGGCATACTTACCAATGATCTGGTCAGACTGGTACTCAGCACGACGAGCCTGTTCCATGGCGAGGTCACGCAGCTTAACGGTACCAACAGCGGAACGGTGCATAGCCACACCAGTGATCTTAGCAGCGGTAAATTTAGCGTCAAAAGCGTGTTTACCATCAACACCACCGTCGAGCAGGTGGGGAACTTCAATAACCTCAAAGCCAGCAACATTCTTGATGTTACCGGTTTCAATATCAATGAGAGCCGGGTAGTTAGCCACGTTAGGAAGCAACGCCAGCAGGATAGCCGTGTATACCTCAGGAGTACAGAAGAAGTACCGTTCACTACCGGGGACATAGTTCTTAGTCATGGTAGCACGAGCACTCATCAGTCCTTCAATGATCTTCTGACCAAAGGCAGCAGTCTGAGCCGAGACACCAGTAACATAACGACCACCAACGCCAGTTCCCTTAGGCTTACCAGCACCATCAGGAACATTAGCAGTAGCGAGGACCAAGTTGGAAGCTTCGGCCAACACAGCAGCGTCAGCAGCAAGAGCCAGTGCCTCACCCATCTGACGACTATACTCAGTACGCACGTCATAATGGTTCATAGCCTCTTCAATATCAGTAATAAACACATCAGAGGTCAACAGACCGTCAATCGGGATGATCTTCTCATTGTGTTCAATCTTAGCACGCTGGTCATCAAGGTTAGCACCGGGGACCAGATACTTAGCGGTAGCTCGGCCCATCACAGGGAAGGAAGCGGACTTACCATTACTAATAGTACGGATAATATGCTTATCCATGGTCTTGGTCATACGCTCGAAAGCACCCAAGACTTCGCCAGCAAAGATTTTCAAGAAACTTGCCCAACGATCACCAGCAGAAAGCACCTGACCGGGGGAAGCAAAAACAGTCTGAGCAGTCATAGGAATCTCCTATTAAAAGATTAATTATTAAAATTGTTACGTAGTTCTTCAATGTAATGCAGAAGCGTGGCAGTGTCTTTCTTATCAAGACATATACCACCTTGTTCATTCACTGTCGCGCTTTGAAGTGTTGGATACGGATGTACTACCTGTACCATCTTTCTTGAACTTAGACATGAAGACGTTAGCAGGGTCAGCATCAATAGCATCAGAAGCAGCTTGTTTTTCTTCTTGTTTATGCTTCTGGTATAACTCACGAAACACTTCCATGATAAGCTGTAAGAAGGTAAGTAGTACATTCATCCATATCCTCTCTTTACAACCAAGAAGTCTTAAGGATACGATTCTGAATCTCAGTGGTGTACTGAGCATCACGCCCATAACGCTTATCAGTAGTAGCCTTAGTCATTTCCTGTTTAGTGGAGAACCCTTCTACCTTCTGGGTAACAGTTGGGGCACCCGGCAGTCTTGGCTGTCCGGTACCAAACTTCTCACCCATACGGGACTTGAAGGTATCCATGTAAAGTTTTGCTGTCTGTAGGTCGCCACGATCCAGCGCAGCATCATATGCAGCCTGTTCGGACTTAGGAGCATTAAGGTTAGCCCACGAGATAACCTTTGTATATTCTTCTTTGTTACCAACAAGACTATAAACAGCATTTTCAAAGTCACGTTCCACAATTTCAGCGGCCTTAATGTACCCCTTAATGACCGCTTTAGGATAACCTGCTTCTTCTAACTTAGCTAAGGTAGTTTCAGACAGTTCACCACTGGTTTCCAATTCCTTAACGGCACCCTCAAAATCAAAGCCTTTACCCTTTAGGTCTTCACCAAGATTATTGATAGTATCCTTAAGCTCATTACGTTCTGCACCTACATCTTTTGGTTTATCTTCTCCATCTCCGTCTGGAGTTTCTTCACCATCCTTCGGTGCATCACCATCTGGATTATTGTTAGAGCCATCGGAATTAGGCTTATCAGTCTTATTAGCCGATCCATCGACAGCCCCTTCGCTCTTAATACTTACGTGAGTCCCACCTGCACCAGTATTAACCTCAATGTCATCAAGGTTTCCCGTGATTGCGTTAGGTCCATACAGTTCTTCGGATGCAGAGGAGCCAACTTGAATTTCCATACCCATATTTACCTCTTACATAGGCACTTGACCTTGAGCCTGAGCACCCATCTGAGCCCCTGCTTGCTGTGCAGCAGCTTCACCACCGGCCATAGCGGACTGAGCAGCTATAGCTTCCTGTTGTTCTTTCTGTATCTGTGCTTCAGTCTTAATCAGACCTTTAACATCAATACCGAGAGACATAGCAACACGCATTACAAGGTTATCAAGGTTCATCTTAGCGTAGAGGGCTTCACCCATCTGACCCACAAGTTCAAGAAGTGTCATAAGTTTATTTAAATCATGTCCTCTACCAAGAGCATCCAGACCAGTGACAATCACAGGGGATACCGTACCATCTTTCAATGCAGGGAGAGCACCTGTAGACTGCATCTCAGCAAACACACGGCGAACCATGGGAAGCTGAAACTCTTGTGCTAGAATTGAGTAAACACCACCAAGGGTATCTTCAAGTTCACCAGCAACATAACGAATCTCTTCAGCAGTTACACGTTCACCTGATCTCTGTACAGCAGAGTTTAAAAGAAACACATAGGAAAGCCGCGCCATGATATCATCAGCAGCAGCTTTAGCTACCTGCAAGTCCTGTGTCTTATTAAGCTGAGAGGCTACAATATCACCTTCTCTACCCTGTACAAAGGAACCATTACGAGCCTGTTCATACTTACGAACCGATGTAAGACTACCCGGAGCAACAAGGAAGAACACACGAGCAGCGGCCTGTGCCAAGTCAATAATAGACTTAGAAAGGTTCTCAGCGGATTGAAGATCACCGATGTACTCCTCAACAAACCCACGGCCATAATGTTCACCATCACGTTTAGTGAACCTGAGCCACAACCAAGGGGATGCCTCAATAGGGTACGATCCTGTCATACCGGGAATCTCAGTACCTTCAATCTCAATGTAATAATGATACTGGTTGTCCATAAGGTACACATGAGTGTATACCTCAACCTTTTCAGTGTAGGACTGTTCTGTATCATTACCAGTGTCATTAAGTCCGGCTCGATACTCTTCTGGAAGAGAGGCTTTGGAAAATGTGTCTTTAAACACACTCTGAAGAACATTACCGAGATCATCACGCATAACCACGTAGTTACGCATGGTGTACATCTTAATACCACCGGTCTTAGGTGGCATGAACAAAGCACAGTTACCGGCAACAATCAACTGCTTCATCGCCTCAAAACAAGTTGGCCTATACATGTTTGTTTCCATGTAGGACATCATTGAGGTTTCCATAGCCGACAGACCATACTCAATTTGAGTCTTAAGTGTGTCATCTTGGGCCTCATCAAGTTTTGTCTGTGTCTCTTGATCTACAGCAAGGCGATAGAAAGGCTGGTTGGCAGGGAGAATAGCGAGAATAAGTTTAGATGCAAGGTTATTAACCCCACGGGCACCAATGGATTGATAAGGAGTATCATAGTTAGTACTCGCATCATCAGCTTCCTTTGGGAACAACATAGGGATAGTTAACACAGCAGCTTCTTCTGCACGGGTCAAGTATGAGCTACGATCCTGTGCAAGCTTGTCGTAAGTAACCTTGGCACCTTCAAGGGGCTTACCCTTAGTTTTATCAGCCATAGGCTACTCCTTCATATACATAAAAGAACTTGACTTAGTAAAGCCACACTTTTTATATGAATTGTTTATATGGTTATTCTTTACAATAGCTGTGCCTGTTTCAACAACATCAACAATATTGAGCTTAACAAGGTATTTGAGATACTCAGCGGCCTTACGCCCAATACCACACCCTTCTTGAATTGACATAACAGCAAGCTCCGAAACACCTTTACAAGTAGAGGACCACCAAGGATATCCAACTGCATACAACATGTAACCTTTAAGCTCGTGTGTTGGAACATAACGAAACCCTACAAGATGCACGACGGTTTCATCTGTGCCGGGTGTAGGGATTTCAAGTTGCTGGTAGCAAAGAGCACCGGCCATGAACACATGTTCAAGCTTATTAAGATTACCCATTGTCTTAAAGACTGATTTATCAGTGATGGCCCTTCCTTTATCGTAGAAGTGATTAGCTAACATCACAGCCTCTTCCGCACTCACTTGGGAATGAGAAATAAGACTAGGTGATATTCGCTCCACTACCGCCTCCGGGAGTTGTCTTCTGAATCTTCAAAGAAGACTTACCACGCTTCTTTTTACCAGCCAAAGAGCCCTCAGTGTACCCAAGTTCGGGTGAAGTTGGTTCCTTCTTCATCTCTTGAATAGGAGCCGCTGGCTGAGGAATCTCAGGCACATTCACATTAGGTGCTTTAACAGAATCAAAGCCAAAGATTTTACCAATGGCCTTTACTACACTACCCATACTCAATCCTCCTGTAAAATATCTAGGTTATTAAGGGTATCTACAACATCTTGAATACCCCGCAATCTTTCCTTGGTGTATCTCTCATCTTTTACAAGAGAACGGATATCCCAGATATGATTAATATACTCCAGGATGTCTCTAGGAACAGGAGTACGTGGTATAGCATAATACTCACTAGCCATAGTTTCCCCCTTGGGATACTTATATTATTAGTAAAAGGAGCCCTAAAGGATTACTTAATGGGACATGCCCCTGTTGCACATTCGTCACCAGTGTCAAGCTCTACATCATCCTCACCAATCACACGGTAGGATTCATTAAGATCAAACTTAACATCCTTCAGTGCTGCTACATATGTGTCATACTCTTCCTGTGTGACAACTGTTTGAGGAAGATAAGGCGCTCCCATGTCCTCAGCCCTTAATGTAGGATCATATCGTTTCAAGAAAGAAACGCCTACATATGAGGTCCAATTAGCAAGGAGCCAATCAACAATCCCATCTACTTCAGAATCATCATAATAGATAGTCTGGGATACATTCTGGTGGCACCAGTTATTCTGCCACTTCTTATACCTTTCAAGCTGCTCCATGGCTGGTTCAGTATTACACTCAACGATACCATGTTTTGTTTTCACCTTGGTAAAGGCGATGTTATCATACTTAACAGGGAATACAACAAGTGTTGCGTCACTATTAGTAGGGTGTGGTTCAGTCTTATACCCTGCCATAATCAACTTAGGAATAAGTGGATCATGATTACCAAACACAACACGGTTGAAGATATACTTACCAAGTGGTTTATGGATACCTTCAGTAGTGTCCATAACCTTGGATAGAGTACCACTAGGTTTAATTGTGGTTACGTTCTTAGGATGCGGGAGGGAAAGCTCATCTGCCATTTTATAAGCAGCAAACGTAGCTACCCTCTGGAGCTCCATGATATCATAATCACTCATGTCATCCCGCTGAGACACACCAGTTACACCAACACCACACAAGTGTAGATGCTGGTTGTTCTGGTCCCAAGCGTCCTGTAAGATACCATCTCTAAGGTTCACACATGTCTGTCTATAGTTAGCCCTAGCAATCAACTTGACAACCTTATGAAGTCTTGCCGGATTGTTCTTGAACTTAGCTATATCAATCTCGCAGAGGTTACAGAATCCTTTATTAGGGAGTAGAATCTCTGCACATGGGTTAACACCAGAGAACCAAGGAGCCCTACGTCTAGCTTCCACTGCGTTAATGAATCCCGGCTCACATCCACCACCATCAAGGATCAACTGAAAGACTCCTCTCAGTTCTTCCTTTGAGGGCTTTGATTCGAACACCAATGAGTTATTAGACTGTGCCCTCTGGGGGTTATCAACCCAATACTCACGCTTCATAAGGGAGAACTCTTTATTCATAGGAGAACTGAACGGGAGGAGGGCAATCTCAGCACTTCTACGACTAGACAGAATGGTGCCAAGGTGATTCATAATATCAATGATGTCTATTTCATTAAGAAGGAACCCTGCCTTTCTATTAAGAATATCGACGATGGATACCATGGCCTGAGAGAACATAGAGTCACCAGAGCTAATCCATCCATACCCTTTGAGTCGTACACCAGCAGGACGAATCTCTGTGAAGTCAAGGACCATCTTCTTAACTGGCTCTTTGAGGGCCAAGAGTTTTCCGATAGCCTTGCACCACGCTTCCGCTGAGTCACCTATTTTAAGCTCCCAGAGGCCCGTGGAGGCGTCCCATTTGGTTTGGTTATAATCGACACCCCGGTCACCACTCTCCCACTGAGAGAGCGTCCTAGTGCTTCGTATAACCTCCACCTCAGGGATCGGCTTTGAGAACCCACTAAGGGTACCCACCTTTGGCGTGAAGCCAACACCGCAGCCCTGCATGAGCAGCCATATGGCGTCCACGATATCAGCGATGGTTTCAGTATGAAGATACGCACAGTTGAACATAGAGGCTTCCCTACGCTTGGCGATATCAGTACCACCAAGCCAGAGTGTTCTACCACTTACAGAAGCTTCTCTATTAAGTAATATCTCACTAAGTTCATCAAGTTCAGCCCATTGACCATTACTTAAGGGAGCACCTTGTGCCCTTTCCCAGAGCCACACTTGATGCTCAATAACACGGTCAACGATCTGCTCCCATGTCTCAGGGACTTCAGAGGAGTCTGTAAGTGTTCCTTCTGTAGGTCTTGCATACGTCCTCTGAATAATAATCTTTGATCTTACCGACTGTTTCATTTTAACCTTACTTAGGAGTCCATAGTTTGACTCCATGTTCTTTGTCATAGTTACTGGCCCGGAGGATGTAGGCACACCTTGCTTGTACAAGTGCGTACTCTTCATCAAATCCTGCCTTCTTGTAAGCTTTGACTACTACGTCCCAAAGAGGCTCTCCTGCTTGTACAGCGGCATCAAGGAGCTTAGTAGCTGCTACAGGTCCAATACCTTTACACCCCGGATAGCCGTCTGTGGTGTCTCCAATGAGTGTTTGATAAAGATGCCAATAGTTTGCTTCTAGCTCATCTATTGTATCTGCGGTTCCCCTAGCCATATCATAGAATGTTGTAGGGATTGTCTTAAAATCCTTATCAGCGGATACAATGATAGGGTTAGAGAATTTACCAGAGGTAGCCAAGATTCCACATACATCATCACCTTCAAGCGTTGGGTACAACACTGTGTCGTATGTCTCATCAAGATAATCTCTGAGTGCTTTGTAACATACAGGCTTTCTTTTCGATTTCCTGTTTGATTTGTAAGATGGGTATACATCCTTTCGGAAGTTATGATTAGGATCAGAGAAGCACAAGAGGATTTCATCAACTGAAACTTCCAAGTCCTTCTCTACACCACGAATCTGTGCAGACATCTGAGCTTCAAAGGAGCCGATAGCATCAGCCACGTTACTATGGAGTGTCCACATACCATCGCCCCAATCAGTCTCAACCTCAACAGCACAAGAGGCAACATAGGCAAGATAATCACCATCAAACAAAACCTGTGCTGATTCAACTGCTCCATTGTGAATACGATCAGCTTCTGAGCATCCCATTATTTACCACCCTTGTGCATCTCTTTGTGAAGCAGCTTGTGTTCTACACAGCAATACCCACCACGATGTGTTGTATAAACATTACAAGAAGGAAGGGCACACTTGGCACCCTTCTCTTCCTTAACTTTACCAAAAGCAAGTCTCACCAATAGGTAGGTGAATAGAGCTTTAAAGAAGGTCAGAATTGTTCTCATTGTCATTCCAGATAAGTTTAGGGTACATTAACTGGTGCTTCAACGAGTTAATGAAGAAGCTCCACTGTTTCAACTTATGACCGTCACGTTGGTGTACAATGTTGTGGATATTAGCATATGAACCTGTCCACATACGACCCTGCAAGAACCCAGAAGGAAGCTCGTTATTAAGCCTGTCCCACTCTCCACATGCAATGTAGACATTAAGCTGCTCAAGAAGAAGACTACTAATAGGGTATTCAAAGTCATCCTGTGTCAACGCACGGCGTCCAAGAGTGTGCATAGTGGACTCACTAGAGGTAGTTGTAGCAACCTTATACTGATCCATCTGCTTCCACCAATAGAATGGTGCCTTAATATAAATCCACGTCATGATCTGGCGCATGAACTTATCATGACCACCACCCTTACCGGCCAAGGCAAAGGCCCTGTTAATTCTCTTCTGACACTTCTCTCCTTCAAGCTGTCCAGCAATCATAGCGTTGACTGTCTCATCACCATTAATTTCAAAAGACAGTCCCATACCAACAAGTGCTTCCAAGAAGCCAGCTTCACGAATAACTGATACTCGCATATTAATGACACTCCTTCCAGTTAGCACCTATCTTTCCGTCAGTGTCTAATTGGCATTTAACATTAAAGTACTCTTGGGTCATCCTCATAGCATCCTGTGATACCCTAAGGATTAACTCAGCTACCTCTTTATTCTTAGCACCAAACTGCATCTCGTCGTGAATCCACGCCATACACATGAAGTCACCATGTTCGCCCTGAGTTAGCCCATAGGTTTCCTCAAGGAGCTCATTAGTTAGGCATACCCACTTCTTGCATATAAGGGCACCATCAGATTGAAGCTGTGTATTTAAGGCAGAATGGGGACTCCGAATGTGTAACAAGCGGCCATCCAGCCCAATGAGGCAACGAGTAGCGTTGAGACTATCCTGCTCAGGATGCCTCTTCTCTCTCCACTTGACGACACTCTCACCATTTCGCCAGCGTTCATCTTCGATAAGGTCTGACTTAATTCCATCCCGTAACGATCTAATCGCAGGTGTGGCCGATAAGAAGGACTCTTTAAGACGCTTCCCGTCCGCTGAAGTTCCTCCGACAATAGAGCCAATCTTTGCATCTCCCGCTCCATAGAGGAAACCGTAGATGAAAGTCTTAGCATTGTTCCTCGTAGGGAGTCCAGCCGCAAGCTGGTTCTTCGTATGTATGTCGCCCTGTAATATTTCATTACCGTACTCTCCATTGTCATACTCTGCCATTCTATTAGCTAGACACCTAAGCTCAAGACCTGATGCGTCAACACCAACCTGTATCCATCCCCTCTTGGGTCCAAAGAGTGCTCGACACTCCTCACCATAAGGTTTACCTACGGCTGGTACCTGTGCGATATTAGGGTTACTATGGGAAGCCCTACCAGTGACGGCACCATTAGGGATAATCCTACCATGGATACGGCCATTACGTTCCAGCTTGAGCCATGCCTGTTTACCCTCAGCAATCTGGCCAATCCTCTTTTCAACCATCAGATACTCAATAATAAGAGGCACCTCAGGGATGTTGGTAACGTCCTTGAGTATTTCCTCATCCACCTGAGGTTGATTAGTGGGTGTGAATACCTCAGGTATCCATCCCCTATCCTGTAGTACCTTAGCAATATGGTGCCTAGAGCCGGGATTAAATGTAACCGGCTTGATTATGGTAAGAGGACATCCGGCTGTATAGTGGTATTTCTTATTGTTCGACTTAGGAGTAAGTACCTTGTCAGGCACATACCATGATCCAAATGTTTTAATGAGCGTGCTTACTAACTCACTTCTCTTAGCAACCAGTGAGGCATAAAGTTCACCAGCAGCCTTAGCATCAAAGTAGAAACCATTGCGTTCCATAACACCACAATACCATGTTATGTCGTGCTCAAGTTCTACAGCTTTATTTGGGTAATTAAATGAGAGTAACTTCTCGTACAAAGCATTAGTAACAACTACGTCCTGCTTACAATAAGTAGACATCTCAGGTGTAAACTTTTCCCATACATTAGCGTCAGCTTCAGCATCTCCTACCCAAGCCTGGGGTGAACCTTTGTATACTTTAAGTCTGAAACCATATGCTTCAAGCTTATGTGACCCAAAGAGTCTACCGGGGATTTGTTTACGTTTCAAAAGAACAACATCAATCTTGTCTATATTAGAGAATACCAACCTAGCCCATGCAAGTGTATCAATGATATTCCTACGAGGTAGTGAGAATGTTGGGTTTAGTTTTTGTAGAACAGGGTAGTCACATGTTAAACCATTATGAAAGGCAACACTATAACCACTCTCCACTCGCTCTTTGAGATAGTTACAGTATACATAAAGATTAGTGAACTCAGTAAAGGATTCAAGTTCTCTATCGTAAGCCCATGCAACATGGAACTTAGAGACATCCTTTAGTAAGCCGTTAGTCTCAATGTCAGTAATTATCACCTTCCTGTCTGGTAGATTCATAATCAGCCCTCTCTATCTTGGAGTCCTCAATAGATTCTTTATAGTCTTCCCACTCTTTCTTTCCATAACAGTGTGGTTTAGCTGTGCTCATCTTAGAGGGACCACGGCATTCACCATGGGAGTTTTCATATGGACAGTTAGAGTAACACATCTTACATCAGTTCCTTAAACTTATCAAGGCTACGTGTAGCCGCCATAATATCGCAGTTAATATCAGTCACCTGATTCTTAAGGTCTTCAATCTGGTTATTAAGCATGGTCTTTTCTTCAAACATCTCAATCAAACCCTGTTCGATCTCTTTAACCATAGACTCAAACTTCTCAGTGATAGCTTTAACACGAGCCATGCCACTTTTCTTAGCGAACATAATGAACTCCTATAAATTTGATTAAAAAGGGGTGTAACCGGTTACACGGCAACACCCCATATGGGACTACAGTACGATATCAGTAGACTCAACTGTGACAGCTTCTTCTTCTTCTTCTTCAGTAGAAGCGACCACGGAAATAACAGCGGAAGGACGGACACGGATGATCTCCTTATCAGCGCCTTCACCACACTCCATGACAGCAAAGACACCAGCCTTACCAGTATCCTTAAAGCCAATTACAATTCCTTCGCGCTCAATCTGAGGGTGTCCGGGGCGTCCATAGCTAAAGGTAACCACATCACCTTCACGAAAGTCCACACCAGACATCTTATCACCCTTGGCTTCCCACTTGGCAATCAGGTCTTCATAATAAGCAACCTTTGCATCGTGACGCTCGTGTTCCTTCTCAAGGAGGGCCTTAAGCTGTTCAAGACGTTCTTCCTTGTTAACCTTCTTTCGTTCAACCTTTTCAACCTGTTCGACGTTTTCCATGTGATATACTCCTAAATTAGTGTAATGTTATGTGTTAAAAGAATCTGTCAATGTTCTTCATAGTAGCTTCACGTTTATTAGTGGCTTCATTGAGAACACGTACAATGTCAGCTTTCTTGAACGTATCTGGTTTAAGGATTTTACCATCATCACGTCGAAGAAAGTCACCGTTGGGCAACCTCTTGGATGCAAGCTCACGCATAAGCTCATCCCAACACTCAGTAATAGGAATACCAAGACTCTTGAGGAGCCCTACCAAAACAACGATACAATCCAAAGCTTCCTTAGCGATATCAGCGAACCCTTCAATGTCACATGTCCCATCATCAGTGTTACCACTAGTGAGGGCAATAAGTTCTTTCTCAAGTTCCTTATACTCTTCTTTGACAAGGGTCATATAGAGAATCTCAGAGTCAAAAGCATTATCATAAGGATAACATCCAGTAGGAGGCATGTCCTGACCAGCATCTTTATGAAACTTATCAAGCTCAGTGAAGTCCAGCTTTGTGTCTTGTACTTGAATAATTGATACCATATAAATACCTACATAAAGTCAGAAGCAATAGCTTCCTCTTCTTTTAAGGACTTCTCATAAAGGAGCCCTGTTGTTCTGTCGTATCCCATGTCTATTGTAAGGCCAGTGGAATTACCCGTGTGTCTATCCTTAAGAACCCTTAATGTGGTCACAGACCTGCTGGACTCATCTTCACTTTGTTGGTTACGCTCCATACCAAACATGAAGTGTGACCAGAACCCTATAGCACGGCTACCTTTAAAGTGTCGTATTGCCACTCGCCCACCCTCTTCATGAGGGGTGCCTTCTGGCGTTGCTAAGTGGGATACAAAGGTAATGATAATACTTAGACTATTAGCCAGCATTGCCAGTTCCTTCATGATCTGCTCAAGGGAATCTTTTTCATTACCTGCTTCAGCCATAGCTGTTAAGTGGTCAAGATAGATAATACGTATACCTTCACTCTCAACCATGAAGCGAATCTTATTTTCCACTACTTTCCATTCAGTCTGACCAAAGGAATCATATAGAACAAGCTTATCACTTAATGTGTCAACTGCTTCATCTAGTTCTTCCTGTGTCCATGATCCATCTGGAATATGGAATCTTCGTTCTTTAATCTTACCAGCAATACGCCTTACAGTCTCAGTAGGTTTCTGTTCTAGGAATATAGTACCAACCTTTTGATTGAGTACAGTAATATCATATGCTATTTGTTGAGTAAGGAAGTCAGTCTTACCTATACCAGTTCCAGCACCTAACCCGTACACCTCACCAAATCTACGCCCGAAGGTTGCTTCAGTGAGTGTTGGGAGGAACCAAGGTAATCCACACTCAAGTGGTTTAGTAAGGTCTTCCTTAACATCTTTCACATATACGATATCATCCGGTCTGTACATCTGAGCCGACCAGATTGCCTTAATGACTTCCTCACCCTTCCCCTCAGTGAGACATTTATTAGGGTCTTTAAGTGGAAGGTTAGCAATGTAAGTACGGCCACTAGGTAGCAGTTCAGCACATGCTTTAGCTGCATCTCTACCCGGCTCATCCATGTCGAACATGAGGATGATCTCCTCAAAATTAGACAAGTAATCAAGGTTAGCTGATAGTGTCTTCCTAGCACCTTGGGCACCATTAGGGATAGACACAACAGGCCATTTAAGGTTTTGTAATTGGGCTACAGTTAGAGCGTCAACTTCACCCTCGGTAATAACTATCTTCTTACCTTTGGACCACAAGTGGGCACCATAAAGCTGCTTAGATATATCACCAAGAACCCCAAATGTTTTATCAGGATATCGAACCTTCTGTCCAACAAGTTCCCCTGATAGGGAATAATAACAAGCTACCTGACATCGCTTGCCTCCTATCCTTGCTGAATAGTATGAATACTTCCTACATGTATCAGAGGTTAATAGTCTAGCAGGAAGGTCTGAGAGTACCCAATCTTCCTGTTCATTCGGGTCAATACATTCTTTGTTTACTGTACGCATTCTCTTAGATGTGCCTCCTTTTGTACAGCCATCTGGCGCAATGTAGTTATTACACACATGGCAGTATTGGTGCCCATCATCGTACATTGAATTAGCGTCCGATGATCCACACTTGGGGCACGGTAAGTGATACAGAAAGTTACTCTCAACGGCCTCATGCTTCATATCTGCGCCTTATTCACGAGGAGGAATCTTAAGAAGCTCTCCTATTTTGATTTTATCAGACACCAGCTTGTTAGCTTTGGTAATAGCCTCAACGGTTACACCATGCTTTTCAGCAAGGGACCAAAGTGTATCTCCCTTACGGACAACTATACTGTTGATCTTAGGTGTATCGCTAGACCGGTACCACTTCTTAACATCAAAACATGGGCAGTCTTTGTGAACATCAGGGAAGTCTCTGTGTCCCTTAATATCAGCCTCAGGGTACTGAAGCTTAAGCTCGGTAACAAGCTTCCTAAGTGCGTTCATCTGCTCCGGTGTGAAGTTATTTGTCGGACGGCCTGTTTCGTCAACACCACCAACCATACAAATACCAATAGTCGTACTATTATATCCTTGTACATGGGCACCCACGACATCAATATCACGTCCTACCTCTACATCACCCTCAGTCTTAATGACAAAGTGGTATCCAATATCCATAAACCCACGGGAGCGATGCCACTGTGCAATCGTAGCTCGGTCAATGTTTGGTTTATTCTGAGAAGCAGAGCAATGGATAACGATTGCGTCTGTTCTATGCCTCTTCTTAAACTTAATAGCCATATTATTTCTTTCTCCATTTATACAGAATTGTGGTAGGTGGAACCTTTTTCATGGGTTCCTTTAACCAAGCTTCTGGGATGAGCTTATCTGCAAAATGGAACCCGTACTTTATACACCAATCAGCATAGGTAGTCTTAGCTCCTTTATACAGAGGTGATTTAGACCTAGTGAACACAAAGCGAATATCCAAGACAGGGTATTGGTCCTTAATGAATAAATGTTTCTTTCTGTCTTCAGCATCAAAGATACCTTTAGACTCAATAATAATTCCATTAGGCAATACAAAGTCAGGGGTGTATTTGTGGTCACTGGCGGGAATAACATAGTCAATCTTGTATTCTTCGTAACAGTATGGAATGCCCTTACTCTTCAACTGAGCAGCAAGGGCACTCTCCAAACCAGACCTAAACCTAGAAAGGTGCGTCGTCTTCTTCTTCGTTATATTCATTGGAACCCTGAGACTCATCAAAGTCTTCAGCGGGGTATGAATCGGATTCATCCTCACCAAATCCATAGGAGTCTGCGTTAGCCCCATATTCCACAAGGTTAAGAATCTTTACTGCTTCAAGCTTCAAAGACACACCGACTCCCAACGCAGTATGAAAGGGGTCAATTACAAACGATACTCGCATAGTGGTACCATTACCAACCTTCAAATCTCGGTTCTTAATGATAGCACCAGCAGAGTTAAAGATCGGGATGTCCCGTGTCTTTACTTCCTTGGTAACTTTATCAACCCAAGAATACTTAGACTTAAAGGAGACTTCGTATTCATTGGTTTCTTCGTCAAGGTAGTAAGGGGTATCAAGTACCTTAGGAGGTTTCTTTTTATTCTTAGCGTTATCGGCCTTAGCCCTTTTGACGGCATCATTGTAGATTTCATCAATAACACCCTTAAGGTTTTCCTCAAAGTCTTCTTTACCAATACGGAGCTTGGTGTGATACTCTCCTGCATCCTTGTACTTGTAGTCAGGCTTCGTGATATGGGGCCACTTAGCTTCACCTACAGGGGTAGTATAACGGGTGCGTTTCTTAGTCTGTTCTGCCATGATATCCTCGTAACTTTAAAGTTAATGGGACCACTTTTACATCGTGATCCCTGTTTTGGTTCTTTCCCCTTTGGGACACTTATATCGATTTTTATGGTTTCTTCTTAAGTGTCGCAAAGACACTCAATCCAGCGCAACACACATTATACCAGTCACGATACTGGTTATATTTATTAACGTCCTTTTCCATGGGGTCTTTCTTACCGGCCCGGAAAGCGTACTTAATCATATTACCTTTTAGGAAGCCTTTGAACTCTTTATGTGTAAGTGTGTCTTCCATAAACTCAATCGGCTGTACCCCAAGTGAATTGTAATGAGGACTAGCGGCGGCTGTGCCATCATCCACAACATGAGTGTTTCCTACACCAAAGTCAGGGTTAGCATGTACAGTAGACACAGTATCCATCTCTTTGTTATCCTCAGTGTTAGGTGTAAAGTTAGTTCCATTAGGGCGTGATTCGGTTATTTCACAATAACAACAAGGCTCTTTTGTAGCCTTAACTGGTTGATAAAGACATTGTGGACAGTTTCTCATAGTTACTCCTTGTTGTGTGTAAGAGGAAGACAACACCTTGCGCTGCCTTCCCCCTTTGGTATGTTTATATTAAGCGAAAGCGTACAGGCTTTCTTTTACCTTTGACAAATCAAGGTTTCCCATCTCAGGGATAGGAGGGAGGTCTTTAAGGTTACTCGTATCAAGCTGCAAGGATATCTGGTCATGTAGGTCTTGCATCACGTTGTTCTCTGAGTAGGTCTTAACAAATACCTCACGTACCCCTTCAAACAGTACCTGAGCGTTCCCTGCATGGGTACCATAGGAATCGTGGATCATAGCGAAGGAAGTGATACCAGCTACCTCATTACAGTGGAGGACTGTCAACAGGAGGTGCGAGGCGTCCATACTGTGAACATAGTTCGGGGCGATACCATTCCTCTGTTTGATCTTGTCAATCTCACCTTCCTTAACTGGTACCCTAATCTGGAACTTCTTGGGCTCTCCCATTCCCTGCTTAATAAGTTCACCCTCACCGTCCATGTAGTCACCAGTGACAAAGGACTGAACATATGTACCGGCGCGGAAGACAGGGTGTACCTTCTTGAGCTCGGTCTTACGGTAGTTCTGCCACACAGGGAAGCCCACAGGGGTAACCCAAAAGACAGGCAGTGGTTCACCCTTAGCATCCGTCTGATTAGACAACAAGGATGCAGCTTTCTGTAACCACGACATAGCCTCTACCGACTTTACAACTACCTGAGACACAGCATCCCAAATCAAAGATGCCATATAACGGCTTGCCTGTGTCGGTGACATAAAACAGTTAGGGTCTTTAAGCTTCGCTGGTTGAACTGTATCATCAAGGATATGGTTAGCGAATCCATACTCACGGGAGCCATAGGGTAGTGTCATCACACAACGCTTAGTAACCTTTCTTGTGATACCGTAATCACTCCACTCCTTTGCAAGGAACTTAGTGCCCCTCTTGGTATAAGACATATCTTTACCAGTACCATCATCATGCTTAGTAACTACCTCATCATCTGTTCCATGTATCAGGTCATGGTCAACCATCTTCTGGACCACATCAGAGACACGCCTGTAAATATCCTCTACTTTATTACTAGGAACAAGATTCACAGCAGAGCCACCAATCTCATCTCTCAGCATCGCAGAGAAATGTTGGATACCAGAGCAGCTACCATCAAAAGCAATAGGGATATGACCAAGATACCCTTCACCTTCATCAAGGTACTTAACCCATTCGAGGCAAGCTGCAAGGAAACATACAGGGCTATCAACAGTGCCCCATTCATCAACAGTGTCGCAAGGGCTTGTAGCAATCCTGCGGAACAGTTCTTCATTGTCATTAACCCACTTAAGGCGTTCATTAAAGGTAATCTTGTCTTTACCATACGTATTAGCAAGGTGAATAGCCAACCACTTACCACCATCTTTCCCAATAGGCACACCATTTGCGAACTCAAGGAGTCCCTTCATAAGGTCATCACCTTGAGGCGACAAATGTGTCACAGGGTAAACCCTTCCACGAAAGTCAAGGTTATGGGGAAAGTAAATCTCAGGGTATTCAACAAACTTGGTAGCCTGAGCCATAGTCATCTCAATGCGGAGCCTCTTACCAATCCTTCGGTTGTTCTCTTGGTACCACCTGTGCATCTGTTTACGCCACTGCTTGTGCTTCTCAGGGTCTTCCTCAGGGGTACACGGCATGACAGGCTTAGGTGCCTCAAACTTAGAGGGTACATCCTCAATTTCAACATTGTTTCTATATAAGACATCCAGCAAGATATCCAGTACCTCTTTGTTGATCCTCCAAGGTGTCTCTTGAATCTTGTTAACAGCAGTCATGACATTCTCAAGGTCAATGTCAGAGTATGCTGCCAAGAGCTTCTTTGTGGGTATACGAATGAACTTCAAAGGTCTTTTGGCTTCCATATAGTACCCACCACTAATAACACTTTCCCATGGCTTAGGTGGAATAATTGTGGGCATACAGTATCTATCAAGTTCAGCAAGGAATTGATCGTTCTGGTCAATGTACTTCATGAGGTCAGGATCAATAGACACAACATAAAGTGTCTTTCTGTGTCCACATTTATCCTCATGGGATACGTTCTGCATCACTACACGTACCATACCCGTAGACTCAATCAACAGCTCAATCAGCTTAGAGCCCACCAAGGTAGCCTTCTCAGGTGTCCATGAGTCCTCAGCAAGTTCATCATAATGGAGGATGTTTTCATCTATCAATCTTCTCTCATTTGCCAGCATGTAAGCCCTCTTGTAAGAGTGACCGACACGCTTATCAACCTCCTCTCTCATCTTCTTAGCGGTCTTCTTATCAACAGCCTTGAACAACTTATTAAACCTAATTTCCTCTTCAAGAGCCCTACCAAGTTCCATAGACAACCTTGCAAAAGGGTACCCAGAGTACTTGACAATGGTCTTCTTTAAGACAGCATTAAGGACGGTGTGAATGGTTAAGTAAGTAACTGTTTCAATGTCCATCTCCTTGAGGTACTTACCAGCAGCATGTTTACGACCAATAGTTCCATCATAGACATCATCCAAGAACTTAGACACAGCAATAGACATCCTTGGCAGGGCTTCAGTGAGGACTGTCTTAGCAGTGCCCAAGAGTGCCCCTGTATTGTCATTACCTGTATGTCTCTCATTAATCCTCTTAAGGAACCTCTGTTTACCCATCTCTTGTCCTTCAATCTCAAGATCAACTTGTTTAGACACAAGCTCAATACCATACTTCTCAACAGCAAGCTTAAGGGCAGGATCAGCGGTCTTAGTGAGGTACTCTTTAGAATCCATGGAAGCAGCTCCTTTTATGTTTCTTGTGCCTTACGCCAGTAAGCTGGCAGCAAGCTGGCTATAAGGTTCACATTATGTACACCTTGGGTTCCCCCTATGGGATACTTTAGGTGTATATTATTAATATTATATTATATAAATATACTCTAAGTATACTCTAAGTACACCTATAGGTATACTCTAAGTATCCCCTATGTACTCACATTATGTTTCCCTCTTGTTTCCCCTATGGGATACTTTAAGGGTACCTTGGGCGTACCCTATGAGGGACACATTAAACCTAAACCACTATTTTGTCTATTAAATTATAAGCTCCTTTTCTTCACCATCAGCTACAGTTTTGTCATCACGAATTTCAACATAAGTGGGCTCTCTAAGGGCATCATAGGTAGGGTCCGCTTTATACTGAACTTTGATGATCTTGCCATGGATCAACTCAGGTGTCAACCAAAACAATCTTCGTTCTTTGTGAGTCATCGCACCGGGACCAACCTTTACCAAGGTACCATTAAAGTTTACCCATAAGGCACCAATGGCTCGTAACCCTTCGCCTTTCTCAAATGTGTCCCCTAGGAACTCCATGCGCTTGTTCGCCGTGGCCTCAGCAATGGCGCAAACGCGAAGGTCAAGAGTGGGCTTTACCACATACCTCTGGAAGCCCCAAGAACGGCCCCTGCGGTACACATCGTACAAATCCCGTATAATGACCCCCTCAGGTTCCCCGACCCGCGAGAGGGGCGTTTCCGGGGCAAATTCAAGAACCCGCTTCTTAAAGGGCTCTCTCAGAGTCTCATAGTAAGCTTTGATTTTGTACATGGCATCATCATAATCATCGAACCAAGCGTTCTGTACTGGTATATTGTCAATCTTTCCTAGACTAGCATCAAAGAGGTCATCAAGGATTGAATCAAGGTAATGCATACGTTCCCTATATAATGCATCAGGTTCATTCAAGAGGACAACATCCCATATTCCAAGGTGAATATCTGGGTTCTGTTCGTTCTTACGTACCTTACCAGAGGAGTACTTGAAGGGTGCTCCGGGTATGTGTAACTCACCTATGATCTGAATATCACGAGGAACTATCTTGTCAATGACGTGCTCAATGTGTCGCACTGAGGTGATAGGTTTCCCCTGCCTTGACATGGCAATCTTGTTTCTACCGAAGATACCCGGTACACCATCAATCTTTTCAGACATAGCAGCGTACTTCGGGAGCTTCTTAGCCTCAATGTTTTTAGCCAAAATCATGTGTTCACTAGTAGCCATAACGGTTCCCCTTTTCGCGTTTGTAAAAGTCATCCGCTTGTTTGTTGTCAGGTGACACTTTCAAATTCAGTATACGGGATACCCACGACAATGTGGTGTATCTGGTTACAGGTGAATCTTTAAGTATTTCATTCAGTATAACACTTTGGTATCTGCCATTCAAAACTTTTTCCTCAGGTACTTTGTATACCGATAAACACGGCTTTAATCTTGAACTAGGGAAAATATCGCCATGTACTCTTTTAGACATAATTCGGTATATTTCTACATCCCAAAACCACGACCTTAATGCGTCGATTGAGGTAAAACCGAAGTTGTACTTTGAAAGGCTCTTACCTGATTTCTGAATATTATTCCTTAAACGATAATCTTCATTGGGACCGGGACATCCATAATCAATAGTGTGGTCTTTACATCTCCATCTATCGGTTGACCCGTAAATACCCTCATATGTCATGAACACAGTATGGTAATATTCAAAGCGGTAAAAGTTAATCATGGCAGAACCTCAAGTGTTACTTTAAAGTTATTGTGAGCTCGTTTTGTTCGTACTAGGACAGCCTGTTTGCATTGATACACGAACAGAGCCCATTATGCTTCAATCCAATGATCTTGTCAACAGGAATCTTATGAATCATCTGGCTTCTGGTATCTCTAATGAACAAATATTCATCCATTAGGTTAAATTTTGATTGTACCAAACCAAGCGCCTTTACCCCAAGCCTGCCGTTAACTTCCACGGTTGACATGTTAACTCCGTCAGGTTCGTAAAGGACCGTAAAGAACGTACCC
>Ga0265295_1002120_pt1 | contig 32600 bp, 21 predicted proteins | sample Munlansysbiofilm_FD_192503 | JGI IMG/M metagenome (GOLD analysis project Ga0265295, IMG submission 192503) | Leachate microbial communities from a municipal landfill in Southern Ontario, Canada - Methane capture system biofilm | ecosystem: Engineered > Solid waste > Landfill > Unclassified ... | reverse complement strand
TGGCATTGCCCTGCGCACCCTTGCCGGGGTTTTTTATCCCATTGTGACAGCGGTGCTTGCCATTCTTGTGGTTTTTGGCGTTGAGGGCTGGATGGGGGTGACCATGGACCCTTCCATGGTGCTGGTGCCGGTGTATATGGGGGTGGCTGTATCCATTGGTTATGCCATCCATCTTTTCCGCTTTTTTTACCGGGAACTATACCGCACGGGAGACCGCAAAGGGGCCGTGCGTCATGCTGTTGCGGAAACGGGATGGCCCATGGCCTTTACGGCCCTCACCACCATTGGTGCGCTCATGGCATTTTTACTGGTGGATGTGAAGCCCATCCGCTGGACGGGCATGACCGCCGCAGGCCTTGTGGCCATGGTCTGGCTGATGGTGGGAACGCTGCTGCCCGTGCTTCTTTCCTTCGGCCCCGGGGTAAAGCAGGTCTCCGGTAAAAAGAGGGAAGAGGCCGCAGGCCGGGTGGAAAACATGCTGGCCGCTGCCAGCTTTTCCGTGATGGGTCATCCTAAAAAGATTCTGTTCGCTTTTGCCATCCTCACCCTCATTCTTTCGGCGGGGATTTTTCGCCTTGAGGTGAGTTTTGACATCCGCAAGACCTTTGGCCTGAAAATTCCCTATGTGGCCCGCATTGATCAGGTGGGCCATTCCCAGGTGGGCTCCCTTTATTCCTGGGATCTGCTGCTCACCTTTGATACGGAAGGCATGATCAGGGAACCCCATGTGCTGCGAAGGCTGGAAACCCTCATTCAGGAGATGGAGTCCCTTCCCCTGACCAAGAAAACCACCTCCATTCTTCCCATCATCAAGGATCTGAATCAGGTGGTGCATGATGGAGATCCGGCTTTTTATGCCCTGCCGGAAACCCGTGAAATGACAGCCCAGCTTCTGCTTCTTTATGAAAATGGCGGCGGCGAGGAAGCCCGCAGATGGACGGATTACGAGGACAGGCGGCTGCGGGTGATGGTGGAAATGGGCGATTACAACTCCAGAGGAGCCAGAGAGGAGCTGGAGTATGTGAAACACCGGGCTAAAAGTCTTTTTCCGGAAGCCCATGTGGGCCTTGCGGGTTCCGTTGCCCGTTTTACGGTGATGCAGAATCTGGTTTCCAAAGGTCAGCTGATGAGCTTTGGCATGGCCCTCTGCATTGTTTCCCTGCTCATGGGTCTTGTGTTCGGTTCCCTGCGCATGGGGCTGATCTCCATGATTCCCAACATCGCGCCCGCCCTGGCAGTGGGTGGGGTCATGGGCTGGTGCGGGATTCCTCTGGATATGATGACCATTACCATCATGCCCATGCTGCTGGGGCTTTCTGTGGATGATACCATCCACTTTATCAGTCATGCCCGGCTGGCCTTTGAGCGCTGCGGCTCGTACGCGGAAAGCATGCGTCGTACCTTCATGACCATAGGGCTGTCCCTTGTGATGACTTCCCTTGTGATTATAGCCAATTTCTCCGTCTATCTCACATCCGTTGCAAAGGTGTACGTGAATCTGGGGCTTCTCACTGCCCTTGGCATTACCGCAGCCCTCCTTGCCGATGGTCTGGTGACCCCTGTGCTGCTGAAGGCTACCCGCGCCTTTGGCAGGGAAGGGAAGGATTTTGCCGGGTCAGGCGAAAAAGAAAGGGAAGAAAAGGAATTGTCCTGTGCCGCCTGATAGAACGGTTGATTAAAATGCCATGAATCTGAAAAAGCCCCCTTTGGGGGCTTTGCTTTTTTCTGAAAAAACGGCATGGTGCATCTATAAAAATGGCGTCTGAATGTCCTGGTCTTTGGACTTAGGATCTGAAGGGGGAGTGACCTGAAAAGATCCTGGGGCGGGAAGGGCATGGGGTTACCGGTGAAAAATCCTGAGCAGAATTTTGGGGAGAAGGAATTGACAACAGGTCAGGAAATGAGCGGTAAGAATCTTGATGGACTGAAGGCCCTGGGCTGGGAAGCATTTTGGGACCGCGTGATGCCGTGTGAAGCGGAAAGCCGTCTTGCCCGTGTTGTGGCTGTGGATCGTGGGGATATGCTTCTTCTTGTGGATGTCACGGGAATCTTCAGGGCGAAACTGGCGGGCAGCTATCGCCACCGCCATCTTTTTTCCCATGAAATGCCCTGTGTGGGAGACTGGGTCTGTGTGGAGAAATCCTCTTCCCATGGCACTTCTGTGGTGCATACGCTTCTGGAACGAAAAACCTTTCTGAGGAGAAAGGCTGCGGGGAACGCCATCGAATATCAGATGATCGCAGCCAACGTGGACTGTGTGATGATCGTCCAGTCCTGCCACCTGGATTTCAATCTGAAACGGCTGGAGCGGTATCTGGTGATGGTGATGGACGGCGGGGCACAACCCTGCATCCTGCTCACGAAAACCGATCTTGTACCCCCGGAAGTGGTTTCGGATCAGGTGGAAGCCATCCATGCTGCGGGCATCCGTGCGCCGGTTCAAACCTTAAGCAACGTGACAAAAGAAGGCGTGGCAGCACTGCGTGAGCGGCTTCTGCCCGGAAAAACCTATTGTTTTGTGGGCTCTTCCGGTGTCGGCAAAAGTACGCTGATCAACGGCCTGATTGGCCGGGAGATGCAGGAAACCCAGGCTGTCAGCGGCACAGGCGAAGGAAAGCACACCACGGTCCGACGTGAGCTGATCCGCCTTGAGGGCGGCGCGCTGGTGATCGATAATCCGGGAATGCGGGAGTTTGGTATTCTGGCTTCGGAAGCTGGCATTGAGAATGGATTTTCCGATATCACAGACCTTGCTTCCCTTTGCCGGTATCGGGATTGTACCCATACGGACGAGCCGGACTGCGCAGTTCTCAGTGCTCTGCACAGGGGAGAGATTCGCCCGGATCATTTTGACAACTATTTAAAGGTCAAGGCCGAGTCCGGATTCTATCAGCTCTCCTATGCGGAAAAACGAAAAAAAGACCGGGATTTTGGCAGGTTCATCAAGTCTGTTAAAAATAAGGAAAAGAGCTTGAAAAACGGGCGGTGACTCTGGTTGTGCTTGCCCATGAACTGACAACCCAAAACCTTTTTTCAACCCATGGGGACGAATCCATGACAACAACCATGATTATCGCAGTTTCTGGCCTGTTCTTTCTGTTTCTTCTTTTTTTTGTGCTTATTTACAACGGGTTCATCCGGCTCAGAAACCAGTGTGAGGAAGCCTTTGCCACCATGGATGTCTACCTCAAGAAACGCTGGGATCTTGTTCCCAATCTTGTCACCCTGGTAAAGGGGTACGCTTCCCATGAAAAGGAAACCTTCAATCAGGTGATTGAGGCCAGGAACAGGGCCATGGGCTCTGCTTCCATAGGGGAGCTTCAGAAAAACGAGAATGCCCTTGGCCAGGGGCTGAAAAATCTCCTTGCCCTGAGCGAGGCCTATCCGGATCTTAAAGCGAACGAGGGATTCACCAACCTGCAGAACCAGTTGCAGAGCATTGAAACGGACATTCTTCAGGCCCGCAAATACTACAATTCCGTGGTCAAGGCCTTTAACACCAAGCGGGAGCTTTTTCCCCAGTCGCTCATTGCTTCTATGATGAAATTAAATAAAAAGGAATATTTCCAGATTGATGGTTCCGAGCGGAGCAATGTTGAGGTCAGCTTTGGGGGGGCAAAATGAGAATGAGAATCACCTGCCTTGTGTTCGCATTTTTTGCGGCTCTTATCTTTTCTTCCAGCGCCATGGAAGCCTTTGACATTGAGAATTACCACATCGATATGGAAGTGATGGAAAACAATGTCTATCACATCACCGAAATCATTGAGCTTGATTTCAGGGAGGAGCGACGGGGGATCATCCGGGAGCTGCCCCTTTTTTTTGATCAGCAGCGGGTCCGTATCCATTCCATCTCCGTTTTGTCTCACCCATACAAGATCATGAAAGAAAAGAGAAAAATTAATATCCGTATCGGTGATCCGGATATTTTTCTTCATGGTAAACAGCGCTATGAGATCCGCTATGTCTATGATGTGGGAGCGGATACTCTTAAGGACATGGATGAATTCAACCACAACCTCATCGGTGTGGAGTGGGCAACTACAATTGCCTCGGCAAGCTTTGACATCCGGCTTCCCAAACCTTTTAATGCCGAAAATGTGAATGTGACCTCAGGGCCCTATGGCTCTACGGATAATACGGGTGTCACCTGGACCGTTGAGGGCACCAACATTCGGGGCAGTATCACAAGACCCCTTGGCATGCATGAAGGGCTTACGGTGGCTCTGCCCCTTCCCGAGGGCTACTGGGTCGGAGCCAAAAGGCACGGACCTCCCATGAAGGAGATCCTTCTGGGGTATCCCCTCTATGCCCTGATGTTTTTTCTCTGCCTTCTTTTATGGTTTATGAAGGGCAGGGACAATCCCATCATACCCGTGGTGGAATTCTGGCCGCCCGACAAAATGAACCCGGCGGAGATCGGCTATATCGTGGATGGCAGTGCGGATACGGAAGACATCACAGCCCTGGTCATCCACTGGGCACAGCAGGGCTGCCTTACCATTGAGGAACTTCCCGGAGCAAAGGGCAAAAAGGATGGTGGACTGGTTCTCACGAAAATAAAGGATCTGGATAGTGAGGCAAAATCCTATGAAAAGAAAATGTTCCGGGAGATGTTCAAGCTAGGAAAAGATGGGCGGGTGACAACGGAAGATCTGAACCTGAAATTTTACGGCACCATCGCAGAAACTCAGCATGATGTGATGTATTCCTTTGCCAGTGATCCGGAAAAAGCACTCTATGATACCGAGAGCCAGACCGTGAAACTGGGGGGGCTCCATTTTTCATCAGGCTTTGTTGTGGGAATTTTTGCCTTTATCCCCCTCTTTCTTATCACAACGGAGCTTGCCAAAGCCTTTGAACCTGAAAGCACGGACTGGGGTGTCGCCATCATGCGGTTCATGCTGGCGTTTTTTGCCGTGGTTTTTGTTATGGGGCCCATGGTCGCACTGGCAAAATTCTTAAGCATAAAAGGGGGCGTGAAGAAAAAAGTCGTCCTCATCGCCACCCTGTATTTTGTTATTGTCTCGGCGGTCGGCATTGGTTTTGCCACGGTGTATTTCACCGACATCCCGATTATCCAATACCTTGCGGCCCTCGGGGCAACGGTTGGCAGCAGTTTCTTCATCGCACTCATGTCGAAAAGAACGGCCTATGGCGACAAAATTCTGGGAAGGGTGCTGGGATTCAGGGAGTTCATTGAAAAGGCTGAAAAGGACAAGCTTGAAAGGATGTTTGAATCCGATCCCCAGTACTTCTTCCATATTCTGCCCTATGCCATTGTGCTGGGTCTCAGCACCCGGTGGTCCTCCCATTTCGAGGGTATGGCCCTTGCCCCGCCTTCCTGGTACGGCGGAGACCGTCAGGATCGCTTCGATACGCGGGCTTTTGAAAGACGCCTGAATAACGACATGGCATCCCTCACCCGCAGCATGAACGCAGCACCTGCTTCATCCTCTTCTTCCGGCGGCAGTTCCGGAAGCAGCGGCAGCTCTTCTTCCGGTGGTTTCTCCGGAGGCGGTTCCGGTGGGGGAGGCGGCAGGAGTTGGTAGGTGTGGACTCCTAGCCCCACAGTCCACCCGGACTGTGGGGAACAGCCCTTTATTGTCGGAAATCCCTTGCATGGCTGGGCTCACAGGCCCTGATACTCCGGAAGGGATTGATGTCAATGCCGCCCCTGCGGGTGAAACGGGCGTATACCCTGAGATCTTCCGGCTGACAGGCCTTCAGGATGGTGCAGAACAGGGTTTCCACGCAGGATTCATGAAAGCCCGTATGTTCCCTGAGGCTGATAATGTAGCCCAGCAGGCTCTGAGGAGAGATGGCCTTTCCCGTATAGGTGACGGAGAGGGTGGCCCAGTCCGGTTGTCCTGTGACCGGGCAGTTGGTGCGCAGAAGTCGTGAGAAAAAGGTCTCAGAAACCCGCTTTTCCCCGGAAATGATGCGCGGCATGGCTTCTGCCCGGACATCCAGGTCCAGGGTGTCGATGCACAGACCGCCTGGGGTTTCAGGCATCAGCCTGGGAAAGTCTTCGGGCATCCAGAGGAAAAGATGGATGTCTGCACCCACCACTCCGGATATATCGCGCTTGACCGTTTCCCTGAAGAGGGCTTCGGAGTCAAGCTGCGTCATGTTGAAGCTGTTGAGGTAGAGCTTCAGGGATTTGGATTCCACAATAAAGGGGCTGTCCGCGGGAACATGAAGTTCCAGTACCCCGATCTGTGGTTTTCCCTTTGGATCCAGCCAGGAAACTTCCCAGCAGTTCCAGATGTCCTTTCCGGAAAAGGGGAGGGGAGCCTTTGCATCCAGGCCCAGGTTGTCCCGGCCGAGACTGCGGGGGACGGCGCAGAGCTGGGATGGATCGTAGTGCGGGCTGAACCCCACGGTGCGCCCAAGCGGCAGATGGGAAAGGTTTTTATCGGGCATGGGTTTCCCTTTCGTCTTCGTAAAGGGTGGGATCCATGCCTTCCTTTCTGCGAAGGGCATAGGCCCGTTCGATGCAGGCGCTGCATCGGCCGCAGTGCAGCACCTTGCCCTTGTAACAGGTCCAGGTCTGGGTGAAATCCGTATCGAGAGAGCGGCCAAGATCCGCAATCTGCCGTTTGTTGAGGTCTGCATAGGGAAAAAGGACGTTGACCTTGCCGTCCGTACCCAGGCGCACGGTTTCGGCAAAGGCTGTGTTAAATTCCTTGCGGCAGTCCGGATAGAGGGCGTGATCTCCGCTGTGGGAAGCAAGCAGCACCTGAGAAGCACCGATGGATTCGGCATAACCCACGGCAATGCTCATAAGAATGGGATTGCGGAAGGGAACTGCGGTCTGGCTCATGCCTTCGGAGGTGTAGGGGCCGTCGGGAATGGGCGGGCCTGTGCGCAGAAGTGCGGAAGAAAAGAGTTCCGGCATAAAGGTAAGGGAGACAATGCGATGGGAAACCCCCAGGCGGCGACAGGTGCTTGCAGCCATGGGCAGTTCCTTATGATTGTGACGGGAGCCGTAGTCAAAACTTAAAGCCGCCGGTGTCTTTCCCCTGGCGATCAGGTCATAGAGCAAAACCGTGGAATCCATCCCACCGGAAAGGACAAGGACACTATCTGCGAAAGCGGACATAAAAACTCCTTATTATGAAAATGCGTACGCGGTATGCCAGGGTCGCAGCACAGGATAAGAAAAGGCGCATGGGAGGGAAAGCGCATACGGCCCCGTTGTTTTTAAATTCAGATGCCCTTTTTGCGGTCATGGACAAGAATATGCAAGCGGGGGCAGAAGTGATATCCATGGCGGACACAGATATCCCAGAGTTCCGGCATACGTCGGATCTGGGTATCCCGGTTTGCGCCTAAGGCCATGAGCCAGATTCTTTCCGGAGCAAGACCGGAATCGGCAAGGGCTCTGAGCACAGTTTCCGCGTCGTCTCCCAGCAGGGGCTTGATGGCAAAGGCCTGATGAAGAACCTCCCTTGCGGGCCATTGTCCGGGTTTGGGGGAAAGCACCACCTTGCCCCGCACATCCTCAGGGATTCCCGCCCTGCCGCTGCTTTCATACTGCACTTCCATGCCTGCGGCAAGGAGCCTGGATTCCAGATTCCTGAGGCCCTGGTGCCATTGCATAAAGGGTTCTCCCCCGGTAATCACGGCCAGGGACGCTCCGCAGGTGGCCATGCGGTGAAAAATTGCCTCCACCGCCATGGGCTCTCCGCCCTCCAGGGCTTCGGGAGTGTCGCAGAAGGCGCAGTAGGGCTTCAGGCAGCCGGAAAGTCGCAGAAAAACGGCGGGTGTTCCGGAAAAGGGCCCCTCGCCCTGGATGGAATGAAAAATCTCATGGACACGGAGCATGGTTTGCCTCCCACGTGGCCCAGGCATTTTCCGTTTCATAGAGACAGATCCGGAGCAGGTGGAAGTGGGAGCCTTCCAGGTGGGGTTTTAATCGGAAAAAGATGGTCTTTGCCATGTTTTCCGCCGTGGGAAGCTGGGCCCTGTAGTCGGGCAGCTCATTCAGGCAGGCGTGGTCATACTCGGAAAGCACGTGACGGTGGACGATCTCTTTCAGTTCGGAAAAATTCATGATCCAGCCATGGATGTCCGGCACACCGGCAAGGGTGACCTCCAGTCTGTAGCTGTGACCATGGATGCGGGCGCAGGGGCCAAAGATGGTCTGGTTTTCTTCCGTTGTCAGGTGGGGCAGGCACAGGCGATGGGCCGCTTCAAAGCGGAAGGAACGGGTGATGGAAAGCATGGGGCACCTCTTTTGTAAAAGGGAGGGAGAATTTTTATAGCGGGCTGCCACTCGTCCGCTAAAACCGGGATCTTATATATGAAAGCAGAAAGGATGGCAAGGGCCTTGACATGATCCCCAACGGATCTCTGAAAGGCGCGAAAAGAAGAAGGCCTCCAGCCTGCTGGATAGAGGCCTTCTTCTTTTCATTCTGTTCTCACCCTGCATGCAAGGCGGTGATTTTTTTTAAGCGGGTTGTTTGGGGTTTTTGGGGGCTTGGCCTGTCATTTTTCTGAAGCGTTCCTGCACACTGTGGATGAGTGAGTACAATACAGGCACCACCACCAGGGTGAGGAAGGTGGAAAGAAGAAGGCCGAAGATCACCACAATGGCCATGGACCGCCACCACTGGGAGGATTCACTGACCAGGGAAAGGCTTAAGTTTCTGAAGTCGTAGGAGATGCCCGTCACCATGGGGATGAGGCCCAGAATGGTGGTGATGGCGGTGAGCAGCACGGGCCTTAAGCGGGTAGCGCCTCCGGCAATGACCGCATCCTTGACCGCATAGCCCTTTTCCTTGAGCTTGTTGATGTAATCAATGAGAACAATGGCATTGTTCACCACCACCCCGGCCAGGGAGATCACCCCCACCCCGCTCATGATGACGCCAAAGGGAAGGCTCAGGGCCGTAAGTCCCAGAAAGACCCCACCCAGGGAGAGGATGACGGAGGTCATGATGATGATGGGCTGGGATACGGAATTGAAAAGGCTCACCAGGATGAGGAAAATCAGCAGGAGGGCCGTGAGAAAGGCCTTACTGAGAAACTCCTCGGATTCCTTCTGCTCCTCTTCCTCCCCGGTGAAACGGTAGGTGTAACCATGGGGCATGGGAACTTCTTCCATGAGCTTTTCCGCATAAAGCCTTGCCGTTGCGCCGGGGGTTCTTGTTTCATCCACCTCCGCCTTAACAGTCACCACCCGTTCATGGTTGATGCGGACAATGTTGCCCATGGTGCCGGCAAAGGAAATTTCCGCAAGGGTGCTGAGGGGAATGAGCTGGCCCGAAGGGCTTGAGATCATGAGCTTGCGCAGCACCTCGCTGCCGCGTCGGTCTGCCTCGGGCAGGCGGACGGTGATGTCGTAATCCTTGTCGCCCTCCCGGAAGCTGGAAACTTCAAGGCCGTTGTAGGCGGTTTTTAAGGCAAAGCCGATGGCGCTGCTGGAAAGGCCGAAGAGGGCCGCCTTCTGGCGGTCAATTTTCACCTGTATGGACGGAATGGCCTCAATGTAGTCGTCCTCCACATCCTGAACATGGGGGACCTTGGCCATAAGTTCCCGCACTTGCCGGGCGATGGCCCCGAGAACCCGGAAGTCATCCCCTGATATTTCGATATTGATGGGAGGCCCTGTGGGAGGTCCCTCATCCTGTTCCTGCACGGTGATGTGGGCGCCGGGAATGTTTTTCAGGCGTTTGCGGATACGCTCCAGGGTCTGGGGTGAAGAGGTGATGCGTTCTTCGAGATCCAGGAACTGAATGCCGATATGGGTGGGCGTGTTTCCGCCAAATCCGGAGATGGAAGGGCCGCTGACGGATTCCGCATAGATATGCTCGATGTTGTCAAAATCACTGGGGCCGGAAAAAAGTCTGCCCGAGAGGGTTTGGTGGGGCAGGGGGGACATGGCCTGGGCATAACTTTCCGGTGTTATGGGATCAAGGCCCTTTTCGCCGCTGTAAATTTCCCGGGTAATGGCCATTTCTGCCCTTTTGACCACATGATCAATGTAATCGAGATCCGCGCCTTCGGGCATGCGGAAGTTCACATAAACCATCCTGGGGTCCACAGCGGGAAAAAATTCCACAGGCCTTTCCAGTCCTACCCGGTAGACCCAGAAGAAAAAGCAGAAAAGAAGAACCATGAAGGAGCTGAGGATCACGGTGATGCGTTTTTCAAGGGCGACTTCCATGAGGCTGCGGTAGGTCCGGAGCAGGGCTCCCTGGATGACCACAGGCTCTTCCCCACCTGAAGAGGCATCCAGATTTCGGCCGTTTTCCGAAAGATCAGGACGTCCCTTGACCCGCATAAAAAGGGAAGCCAGGGCGGGGTTGATCACAAGGGCCACAAAGAGACTGGCGGAAAGGGTAATGATCAGGGTCTGGGGAAGAAATTTCATGAATTCGCCCATGACACCGGGCCAGAAGAGCATGGGCAGGAAGGCTGCGAGGGTGGTGAGGGTGGAGCCGATGATGGGCCAGGCCACCTCGCCGCTGGCCCGGATGGCGGCATGGAAGCGGGGAACACCCTGCTCCATATATCTGTAAATATTCTCAATGATGACAATGGCATTGTCCACCAGCATGCCGAGGGCCAGTGTCAGGCTGAAGAGTACCACCATGTTGAGGGTGATGCCGAGGGCATAGAGGATGGTAAAGGAGATGAGCATGGAAAAGGGGATGGCCATGGCCACAAGAAGGGCGTTGCGTCCCCCAAGGGCAAAGAAGAGAACCGCCACCACCAGCACAAGACCGGAGAGGATATTGTTTTCAAGGTCCGCCACCATCATGCGGATGTCCTTGGCCGCATCCATGGTTTTGGTGATTTCCGTACCCTTGGGCCATCGGGTCTTTTCTTTCTCAATCACCGCATCAATGGCCTCGCTGATACTGATGATGTTTTCTCCGGAACGCTTTTTGACGGCGATGTTCACCGAAGGCCTGCCATCAATGCGGGAGCGCCCGGTTTCCTCTTTAAAGCCGTCAATCACCCTTGCCACATCCTTGAGGTAGATGGGCTGACCTTCCACCGTGGCAATGACAAGCAGGTCAATCTCTTCGGGCGTTGAAAATTCTCCGGGCACCTGAAGCTGGTACTTACCGTGGCCCAGGGTGATGGCTCCCCCTGAGGTGTTGAGGTTCTCGCGGCTCACCGCTTCCTGAAAGGCTGTGATGGGAATGCGGTAATAGGCCAGCTTGTCCGGGTCCATTTCTATGATGATTTCCCGCTCAAGGCCGCCGGTGATGTCCACCTCCAGAATGCCGGGGATGGTTTCAATGGCATCCTTGAGGTCATCGGCCATGTCCTTTAAACGGGCAATGCCCGAGGAGCCGGAGAGGGAAAAGACCACGATGGGAAATTCGGAAAAATTCACCTCAAAAACCGAAGGGTCATCCTCAAGATCCGTGGGCAGTTCGCCCTTGGCCTCGTCCACCTTGTTCCGGACGTCCTGAAGGGCGTCCCGGATGTCCGTATCCGGGAGGAACTCGATGTTGATCTGGGAAAGGCCTTCGGAGCTGATGGATTTCACCTTCTTGATGCCCCGCATCCCTTTGAGTTTTTTTTCAATGGGAATGGTGATGCTGGTTTCTATGTCTGCTGCGGCCACACCTTTATATGCGGTGGAAACAAAGACATAGGGAATGGAGATGTCCGGAGCACTCTCCCTGGGCAGGGTGTTATAGGTGTAGGTACCGAAGATCAGGAGAAGAACGGCCAGAACCATGACGCTTGTACGCTGTCTGACAGCCAGGGATGGGACGAGCATGGATCATAATTCCTTGATGTCGTGGATTTCTTTGATAAGGGTGATTTTCTGCCCATGGGCCAGATCTCGCTGACCCACCACCACCACACGTTCTCCGGCTTCAAGGCCGGAGGTGATTTCCACCACCCAGCCTTCCTGGATACCCAGGCGGACTTCGCGTTTTTCCACGTGTCCGTCCTTTTCCACAAAAACCGAATGGCTGCCTCCTGCGGAAATAACGGCATAAAGGGGCAGGGTAAGGGCAAAGGGGCTGAATCGTTTTACAATATCCACGCGGGCGAACATGTCCGAAAGAATTTCTCCTTCCGGGTTGTCGATGAGGATTTCAAGGTCATAAAGCCTTGCCGTACTTTCGGCGGATCTTGAAAAATGGTGTTTTTTTCCGGTGAAGATTTTGCCGCCCAGGGCGTCCAGGCGCACTTCAAAGGTGTCCACCTGGCGAACCGCATGAATGTCGGATTCGGGAATGCCCACGGTTACCTTGATGGGGTTCAGCTGAAGGATTTCTGCTACTGGGTCCCCCACCGCCACAAACTGTCCGGGTTCCACCAGCATGCGGTTGATGATGCCGTCCATGCCCGCCCGCACCCGGCAGCGATCCAGTTGAAGCCGGGCTGTCTCCATGACGGAACGGGCGCTTTCCAGAGCCGCCACTGCGGAATCCAGAAGGGATCGGGTGGCGAGCTGTTCTCCGTAAAGCTCCACCAAACGGGCGTGGGTGGCTTTTTCGGTTTCAAAGGTGGCCTTGGCGGCATTGAAGCTGTTCTGGTAATCCCTGTCGTCCAGGAGGTAGAGGGCTTCGCCCTTGCGGATGTTCTGCCCTTCCTCGGCGAGTTTTTGCGAGACCTTCCCCGCCACCTCGGCGCTGACCCGCAGACGGACCCAGGGGGCGGTCATGCCAGGCAGGTTGATGCGGTCCCGGATTTTGGAAGGGCTTAGGTTCAGAACCACCACGTTGACTCCGGGATCTTCGGAAGCCAGAGCTGTGGAGCGTTCCTTTTCCAGATCCTCGGCCTTGCGGGAAACGGCTAAGACCGTGACCCCAACGAGAAGGATGAGAAGGAGGAGAACAAGATAGGGAAGTTTTCCGAACCAAAAGGTCCGAAAGGATGTTTTTTCGGAATTGGGTGTCATGGGCGCTTCCATTCGTATGGCATATGAGGTTGGTGCTCCGGCCGTTTTTCAGCATGGACCTTTGTGGTTTCTGGTGAGGCCACACCTTACATATCAGGGATCACGGGCCGGGATGAGGTCGGAAATCCGTTCTTTCAGCCTGCCCGTTGCGTAATCCAGGGAGAGCCGCGCAAGGTGGCTGTCCAGGCGGGTGGTGGCAAGGCTGCTCTGGGCTGTGAGCATGAGGCTGTTGGCATCCATGAGGTCCACGATGTTGGCGAGCCCTACCTCAAACTGACGACTGACGGCAAGGTAGTTTTCCGTGGCAAAGCGAACCTGGTCTTCCAGGGCGTTGAGACCGCTCAGGGCCTTTTGCAGTCCATGGTAAGCCCTTTGCACCTCAAGGCGGATGTCCCGGACACTCTGGGCATAGCGGAGGTGGGCCTGACGCTTTTCAGCCTTGGCCTCCCGTATGCGCGCAGGGGTGAGCCCGCCCGTATACAGGGGAACGGAAAGTTCCAGCCCCAGGGAAAGGGACTGGGTATCCTTGCTTTCCGAAGGCGAAGGCCGTGCATCCTGATACTGGGCTGACCAGGAAATGACGGGCCAGCGTTCGCCCTTTTGTAAGGCCACCTTGTCTTCGGCAATGCGGGCCTCAAGTTTCAGGGCAGCCAACTCGGGTCTTGCGTTGAGGGCTTCTTCCACAAGGCTTTCAAGGCTGGTTTCCGGGTGTGCGGCTCCGGATCTCTCAGGGGTTGCAAGGCGGAAATCCAAAGGCAGGTGGATGAGGGCAGAGAGCATGGCTCGTTCATCCTCAAGGGCTTCTGCAGCCACACTGCGGCGACTTTTTGCTCCGGAAAGCTCGGCCTGGGTCCGAAGAAGATCGGGTCTTGTGGCGTCATTCAGACGGACACGGGCCAGTACCTGGTCCAGATGCCTGGAAAGGCGCCGGACTTCAGCTTCCTCAATTTCAATTTCTTCTTCTGCGCGGATGATCTGATAAAAACGGCTGCCAACTTCAAATAGATAGTCTACGGTTACGGCTTCAAGGTCTTTTCCTGATTTTTCAAGGGCCCTGCGGCTCATCTGGAGGGCCACCCATTCCTTGCCGTTGAGGGTCATGGACTGGCCCATGCGAACGCCAGCGCTGTTCAGGCGGTCGGGATCCGTGTGTGCGGGATCAGGATACAGCTGATGGGAGGCAAAGGCCTTGATCTCAGGCCGCAGTACGGCCCTGGCCTGATCCTGAAGGGCCTTTGCCATGTGGACGGACTCCTTTGCCATGCGGATGCGGTCCGCGTCCGCGATGGCCAGGCGGTAGAGATCCTCAAGGGTGAAGCGGGGGGACTGGGGAGAATCCTCCGCCAGGACTTCCATGGAAAAGAGGAAGGCAATGCAGAAAAGAACATAGAAGAAATGTTTGAAGGTGGAAAACATGAGCGGCTTTCATCTGGATGGAAGTTGGGGTGTCCGGGGAAGGCAAAAGGGCCTGTCTTCCGTATGACACCAGATTCTGCACCTGTGCTTGTACCTGCCCCGTATCCGGAAAGGCCAGAAAAAATATGTAAGGATTTGTAACAAAGTGTCGGTGGTGCTGGGTGATCCTGCGCAGGAAGATGTTTTTTCAGTAATGGGGCGGTTTTTCATTATAAGGGGCCTGCCCGGTTGGTTCACCGAGGGCCTGGATGCGATCTCCCAGAAACCTGCAGAGCTCCTGCAGACGATCAATCTCCTTTTGCTGTTCAAAGACAACGGCATTGAGTTCATGAAGGAGTTTTTCCTGGTAAGCTAAGCGGGTTTCAATGGGGATGAGATCTTCCGGTTTCATAAGGGCTCCTGGTTTTTGTAAAAAATTCAGGTTTTTCAGGGGCTGGGCTGGGGCAAGAAAAGCCCCCGTGTCCTGCCTTGTATTTTCATGGCCCCGGATCGCGGTGCGGAAAGCCAGGGCCATGGGATGGTGGTTTGGATGGAGTCCTTTTTAATAAGGAGGCCTCTTTTTTGTGTCACGATCCGGGGTTCGGAAGAAGCGCCCGGATAAAAAACGGCATCAGAGCGGTTGCAAAGCGAGATACGATTGTGTAACCAAGGAGGGCGGATGTCAAGTGCGCAGTCCCTGCGGAAGTTTTCCCGGAAGCCGCTTTGGCCTAACGATTCACAGACAAAGGTTTTTCCCATGACATTGGAAGCTAAACCCTGGTTTGAGCGTCTGCTCCACCCCAACTCCCTGACCCTGTACAGGGTGGCCGCCGTACCCCTGCTTGTGGTGCTCCTGCTCACACCCGGTCGTTTCACGGCCTTTCTTGCGGCCCTGGTTTTTTCCCTTGCGGCCATCACGGATTTTCTGGATGGATTCATGGCCCGCCGTATGGGCTTGGTTTCCCAGTTTGGCAAGATCATGGATCCCCTGGCGGACAAGCTTCTGATCTCCAGCGCCTTTATCATGCTTGTGGGGCTCGGGAGGGTGGAAGCCTGGATTGTCTGTGTCATCCTGGGCAGAGAGCTGGCCATCACGGGTCTGCGGAGCATCATGGCCTCCGGCGGCGCGGATGTGGCCGCCACAACACTTGCCAAATGGAAGACGGGGTTTCAGATCGGAGCGCTTATTCCTCTGCTCCTGCACTATCCCTATCTCGGGCTTGATTTTCATATGCTGGGGACCTGGGTTCTCTGGGTGGCGGTGCTGCTCACCGTATGGTCAGGGGTGGACTATGTGCTGCGGGCCCGAAAACTGATTCTGTGACCTTAAAAGGTACTTTTTCTGAAGACAGGCATTTTTTCAATTGACATCCAGGGCGGGATTTTCTAAATAGTCCCTCGTCTTCACTGGGCGGGAATAACTCAGTGGTAGAGTGCAACCTTGCCAAGGTTGAAGTCGCGGGTTCAAATCCCGTTTCCCGCTCCACATATTATGGCGGCATAGCCAAGTGGTAAGGCAGAGGCCTGCAAAGCCTTTATTCCCCGGTTCAAATCCGGGTGCCGCCTCCAAAACATGAATTAAGATCAGCTTCGGCTGGTCTTTTTTTATTTGGTTCCCCAGCTTTTTCTGGGTCTTGTTTGACAAATTCTGTGATTCAGGCATGCTGGGCAAAAAAAGTCATGAAGGAGGGAGACCATGGCAAGCTTGAGACCCGCCAAAGGCAAGGGCATGGTATGCGCTGTGGGCGTTCTGGTGTTTCGCATTCACGGATGCCGGTCCCTGAAGGAAAAACGAAGCGTGGTTCGGTCCCTGGTGGCCAGGCTGAAAAATCATTTCAATGCGTCAGTGGCAGAGGTTGCCTGCCAGGATGTGTATCAGCGCGCAGAAATCGGTTTTTCCCTGGTGGGCAATGAGGTTGCCCATGTGAATGCCATGGCCGATACCCTGGTCCGCATGGCCGAAGACTATACTTCTGCCGAACTTCTGGATTCGGATTTTGAAATTTTTCATTACAGCGAATTCTGATGGGTCTTAAGAGTCCCGTATGGATGTGCAGACCCTGATGAATCTTCCTTCTTCATGGAGAATCATGCCGGGCATCTTTTCTTTCCATATGGCGCTGGAAGGCGAGGGGCTGGGTATTTTCTTTTTGAATTTGTTGACTTTCTGGATGCCATGTGGTCCTTTCCAAAGGTTGCGCCCTTAGATTGACCTTTTGAAGGATGATAGAATTTGATGACAGGGTTTCAAAAGTACGCAAGACGCTGGGCGGTGCCTGCGTTGGCCTTTTTACTGCTGGTAGGCATATCTCTCATTTCCGTTGTGCGGATAGACCGTCAGATGGAAGGAGATTTCCGAGACAACGCTGTACGCATGGCCCGGATTGTGGGTGAAGTTCTTGATATGGGAAATCCGGAGGAAGACCAGGGCACCGCCCTGCTTCACTCCTTTGTCAAGAATGATCCCCGCATTCTGGGAATCCGCCTTTATGGAGAAGGTGCGGAAGTTCTGCTGGACACCGCATCCCATTTGCCCTTTCTGCCTGATACCCTGGCCAGGGATTCCGGGATACGGGTGGAAAGGCTTGGGGCTTTTTCGGACTCCTCTTCGATTTTTCAGATTCTTCTTCCCCTTTCCCATTCCAGGACCCTGGCGCTTTTCATGGCCCAGCGCAAAGGCGAGGGGCTTCCCTTCATTTTACCCTTTGTGGCGGTAACCCTTTTTCTTTTTGTGATTCTCACCCTTTATTTTGTCTGGCAGTCCGTATGGATGCGTGGGGAACTCAAAGCCCGCAGGCATGCGGAAATAGCCTTGTCAAGAAAGTCCCGCATTGATGAAATTTTTGCCAGGTATTCCCGTTCCCTCATTCTTGCGGGCAACATGGAAGAAGCCACGGTGTATGTGCTGGAGGCGGCCCAGGAGCTGACAGGAAGTCGTGTGGGATATGCGGGATATCGGGATCCTTCCACAGGGCATCTTTTCTGCCCCGTAGGATCCGGACAGCTGGATACCCGGAACATCATCAAGCCGGATCTTCTGGTTCTGGAAAACTTCTCCGGAGTCTGGGGGGAGGTATTGCAGCATGGGCATCCCCTGTACGCCAGTTCGGAAAATGGCCGGGCCCTGTCCATTCCCACCCGGGATGGGCAGATGGCTGTAAGCCATCTCTTGTCTGTGCCTGCCATGGCAGGCGGCACACTCGTAGGGCAGATTACCATAGGCGACGGCCGGGAGCCCTATACGGATGCGGATCTCCGGGTGATGGAAAAGCTTGGCGATCTCTTTGCCCTTGCCATTCGCAAGGCCCTGGCCACCAAGGCGCTCCGGGAAAGTGAAAACCGTTTCCGGGTGGCTTTCAAAACCATTCCCGATGCGGTGCTTGTCACCCGGCTTTCGGATCACACCCTTGTGGATGTCAATGACGGTTTCATCCGCATGAGCGGTTTTCTAGCGGACGAAGTGCGGGGGCGCACAACGGTGGATCTGGGATTCTGGAAGGATCTTGCGGACAGGGATGCCTTTCTTGAGGGGCTTCGTTCCGAAGGAAAGGTCGAGAATTTTGAAACCCGTTTCCGGGTGAAGGGGGGAAGGATAGTTCATGGGCTGATTTCTGCTTCCAGAACCTTCCTCCATGGAGAGCCTCACCTGTTGTGCGTCATACGGGGAATCGACCATATCCGGGAAGCGGAGTTTCAACTGCGCAAGGAGCGTTCCTTCTTATCCAAGGTGGTGGAAACCAGCCCTGCGGGGATTATCGCTGTGGATCCCAGGGGCCGTATCATCTTCGCCAACCAGAAAATTGCGGAAATTCTGGGTATGGACATTCCCTCCATCCTGGAGCGCAGCTTTTATGATGAACGATGGGAAACAACGGACCATGATCTTGTTCCCATACCCAGGGAAAAAATGGTCTTCTTCATGGCGAGAAATCGGCGTGCGCCCCTGTACAATGTCCGGCATGCGGTGATGGATGGACGGGGCCGCCGCATCTACCTCTCCATCAATGCCACCACACTGTGGCGGGATGATGGGGAACTCGACATGATCGTGTCCGCCTTAGATGATGTGTCTGAACAGGTGAAAGGAGAGCACAATCTCTTTGAGGCGCGCAGTCGTCTCCAGAGTGTGATGGCCAACCTCCCCGTGATTCTCTGGGCTCTGGATGCGGAGGGGCGTATCACCCTTTTTGAAGGGAAGGGAACCCAGTCTGTGGTGATGCCCGAAGGCGGATTACTTGGCGTCAGCGCACGAGAACGCTATGCGAACCTGCCGTTTATGCTCCAGAGCATCGAGCGGGTGCTGGCCGGAGAAACCCTGTCCATCACCGTGCAGATCGGAGAACGCTATTTTGATGTGAGCGGATCTCCCTTATGGAACAGTGCGGGGGCTGTGGTGGGTGCTTCGGGGGTGGCTGCGGATGTGACAGCCCGGATCCGGGCAGAGGTGGATCGTATCCGGCTTTCCGCAGCCATTGAGCAGGTGGCGGAAAGTATCGTGGTCACAGATCGTCAGGCGAACATTCTCTATGTGAATCCCGCCTTTGAGCGCATCACGGGCTGGCACAGGGATGAGGTCATGGGGCGGACGCCCGCCATCTTAAAGAGTGGCTATCATGGGAAAAGCTTTTACCAGGAAATGTGGCAGACCCTGCTTTCCGGTCGGGTCTGGCAGGGCTATATCACCAATCGCAAGCGGGACGGCTCCTGCTATGATGAGGAAGTGAGCATCTCTCCCATCCTGGACAAGGCCGGAGTCATCATCAATTTTGTGGCTGTGAAGCGGGATGTCAGCCTGGAACGTAACCTGGAAAAACAGCTCCGTCAGGCTCAGAAAATGGAAGCCATTGGCACCTTGGCGGGTGGTATTGCCCATGATTTCAATAATATTCTTTTCCCAATCATTGGGTTTACGGAGCTGACCCTCGAAAACATCTCTTCGGATCGCATTGAGCACAAGTATCTGAAAAGCATTCTCTCCGCAGCCCACAGGGCAAGGGAGCTCGTCTGGCAGATTCTCACCTTCAGCCGCAGAAGCGATGCAGAGCACAGGGCTGTTTCCGTGCATGCGGTGGTGAAGGAAGCGCTGAAGCTTTTGCGGGCATCCATTCCCTCCACCATTGAGATCCGCCATGACATTGAAAGTGGAGGGATCCGTGTTCTGGCAGACCCCACGCAGATTCATCAGGTGATCATGAATCTTTGCACCAATGCCTTCCATGCCATGGAGGAGGGCGGCATCATGACGGTGGGGCTTCATACCGTACACCTGAAAGAGGACAGACCCGGCGATGTGCATCCGGGTGTCAGACCCGGAGTCTGGCAGGTACTTTCCGTCGGTGATTCGGGCATGGGGATGGATGCGGCCACCATGGAGCGGATGTTTGATCCCTACTTCACCACCAAGGAACAGGGTAAGGGCACAGGTTTAGGCCTTGCCACGGTTCATGGTATTGTGAAGGGCTGTGGTGGAGAAATCCGTGTGGAAAGCGCTCCTGGGGAAGGGGCGATTTTCCGGGTCTACCTGCCAGTGGCTCCGGATGTGCAGAATCTGCAGGGTGAGCATTCGGAGGTTGTGACCGGCGGCAAGGGACATATTCTTCTTGTGGATGATGAAACCCTGATTGTGGATATGCTGCAGGACACCCTGATCAGTCTCGGCTATGAGGTAACCGGCTGCTGGTCAAGTACCGAAGCCTTGAGTATTTTTGGACGTATGCCGGATAGTTTTGATCTGCTCATCACAGACCAGACCATGCCCAAGATGACAGGAACGGCCCTTGCCGGAGAAATCCAGAAAATCCGTCCGGGTTTTCCTGTGATTCTCTGTTCCGGATTCAGCGAACCCCTGGAGAGAGAAACCTTGCGTAAAAGCGGGATTGTGGATTGCGTGATGAAACCCGTTTTGCGTAAAGACATTGCTAAAGCTGTGCGCATGGCGATGAAGCAGGAAGAGTCTTAAGCCTGAAATAAAAAGCATTTTCATGATGTTCATGCTTGCCAGTATTTTAAAAACGACTATGCATTACCCGTTTGGAATATAAAATTTTTTTCTACCTACGGGGAAGGCTGTCAGAAAAAGGTGGATGCATAAAAAAGAGGTCGGCGCACCGGGGAGGATGCGCCGACAGACGACTTCCGGCGGGGGCGTTTGTCGGAAGCCATGATGAGGAGCCGGGGTTTTTAAAAACCCCGGCTTTTTTTAAGCATTATCCACCGAAATTGGCGTCTTCCATGGCGACAGCTGCGCCGTCCATAATCTGGATGGAAGCAAGTCTGCCTGCGGTGATGGGCAGCTGGGTATTGATGAAGAAGCGGGCGGTGATGACCTGGCCCTGGTAGAAGGGGTCATCCTTTTTCTTCTGACCAATTTTGGGAGCTGCCACGGCGGCACGCCACAGGAGCATCCAGGCCATGGTGAGATCCCCTGTGGCTTCCAGGAAGGGATGGGTGAAGGCAAAGGCGTCCAGTACCTTGTCGCTGCCTGCGGCCTTGCCCAGGATGGCTGCGGTTTCCGTGTAGGTGTTAAAGAGTTTTTCCACGTTTTCCGCCAGGGGTCTGACCGCTTCAATGCCACGGGCCAGCTCGATGGTTTTGCGGATTTCTTCCAGGAAGGCCATGAAGGCGGCCCCTTTTTTCATGCCCATCTTGCGGCCCACAAGGTCGATGGACTGGATGCCGTTGGTACCCTCATAGATCTGGAAGATGCGGGTATCCCGGAGGAGCTGGGCCACAGGATATTCTTCGATGTAGCCGTAACCGCCGTAAACCTGCACGCCATGGGAGCAGACTTCAAAGGCCTTGTCTGTGATGTAACCCTTGATGATGGGGGTGAGAACTTCTTCCAGATCCCGGAGGCGGGCTTTTTCCTCGGCGTTATCAGAGAGGTGATGGCGATCCTGAACCATGCCGTTGAAATAGATCAGGCTGCGCATGCCTTCCACCAGACTTTTCATGAGCATGAGCTGGCGGCGTACGTCCGGATGGCGGATGATGGCGGAGGGACCTGCGTCTGCGGGGTCGGTCATGTGCTTGGTCTGGATGCGCTGACGGGCGTAGTCCAGGGCGTACATGAAGGAGGCTGTGGCGTTGGCAAAACCCTGAAGCCCCACCATCTGACGGGCTTCGTTCATCATCTGGAACATGGCGGCCATGCCCTTGTTTTCTTCGCCGATGAGGGTGCCGATGCACTGGCCCTTGCCGCCCAGGGTGAGCGAGCAGGTGGAGTTGCCGTGAAGGCCCATCTTGTGCTCAATGCCCGTGCAGACCACATCGTTGAATTCGCCTAAGGAGCCGTCGGCATTGATGCGGTATTTGGGAACCATGAAAAGGGAGATACCGCGGGTGCCTGCGGGGGCGCCTTCAATACGGGCCAGGGTGGGGTGGATGATGTTTTCCACCATATCCTGTTCACCGCCGGAGATGAAGATTTTTGCGCCGGTGATGGAGTAGGTGCCGTCCGGGTTACGCTTGGCTACGGTGGTAAGGGCACCGACGTCGGAGCCTGCGTCGGGTTCGGTCAGAAGCATGGTGCCGGACCATTTGCCCGAATACATGTTTTTCAAGACCTGATCCTTCTGAGCCTGGGTGCCGAAGCTCTCAATGAGGCGGGCTGCGCCGTGAGAGAGCATATGGAAGAGCATGAAGGAGTTGCAGGCCCCATAGAAGTATTCATTGGCCGCCAGGCCTACGGCCTTGGGCATGCCCTGACCACCCCACTCGGGAGAGTCGCTCATGGCCAGCCACTGTCCGTCGCAGTAGTTTTTGTATACCTTGTGGTAAGCTTCGGGAACCCGCACCTTGCCAGCATCAAACTCGCACCCACTGTCACTGATTTTCTGCAGAGGCAGGATTTCCTTGATGGCCAGATTCCGGGCCTCGGTGACAATCAGGTCAATGGTTTTGCGGTTGAAGTCTGCAAAAGCGTCATTTTTGGCAAGTTCCGCCACTTCAAATTGTTCATGAAGAACAAAATCCACATCGCGACGGTCGGCAATCAATTGGGCCATTTGGAATCTCCTTTTCAAGGATTTTGGGTGAGAAGGTCAATATTGTTTTTAGGGTGTTCGGTGCCCCGGTTGCACCGGAGCACCGTTTTTGCGCAAGGTTTTATCGTCTGGGTTGCGAAAAAAGGTGTTCGTCCGATATCGGCCTGGGTTCTGCCGGTCCTTTCCCCTTTATGGGTAATCAAGGGGAAAGGAAGACGTTTCATGAACAAACGATGACCCAACCGTAAAACCATGTTTTGCGCTTTTTTGCAATGCCCTTGATCCATATCAGGGGCGCGATCAGGTGATTTGATACTTCATACTACTGTTTTTTAAGCGGTTTTCAAGAGATTGACGGGGTTCTGAATTTTGTGTTTTCTGTCTCCGGCCCGCCAGATTCCCATTTTTTGTGCTTCCTGAACCAGTTCGTCACGAAAATCGGGATGTGCAATGGAGATCAGGGCTTCGGCCCGCTCCCAGGTGGATTTCCCCTTGAGGTTCACCTTCCCGTATTCCGTAACCACCCAGTGGGTGACGGTGCGGGGAACGGTGATGATGGAGCCGGGGGTGAAGGTCGGCCGGATGCGGGAGATCAGTTCCCCGTTTTTCCCCTTGGTGGTGGAGGAAAGGCAGATAAAGCTTTTTCCACCGGGAGCATGGTAGGCGCCAAAGGTGTAGTCAAACTGACCGCCGGTGCCGGAGATGTGTCGTGGACCGGAGGATTCGCTGGAAACCTGACCGAAGAGATCTACTTCCACCGCATTGTTGATGGCCACCATTTTGTCATTCATGGAGACATTGGCGGGTTTGTTCACAAGATCAACGGAATAACTGGCGCAGAAGGGATTTTTATCAAGGAAATCATAGAGCTTCTGGGAGCCAAGTGCAAAGGTGTAAGCCATTTTTCCGGGGCAGTATTTGGTATATTTGCAGGTGATACGTCCGGCCTCAAACATATCCACAAAGGAGTCTGCGAGCATTTCGGTGTGTACACCAAGGTCTTTAAGATCGGATTCAGCAATCATTTTCCCCACGGCATTGGGCATGCCGCCAATGCCGAGCTGGATGCAGGAGCCATCATGGATTTCTTCCATGATGAGCTTTGCGATGCGCCCGTCAATCTCCGAAGGAGCTGCGGAAGGAAGCTGGAAAAGGGGTTTGTGGTCAGATTCCACAATCAGATCCACCTCATCGATGTGGATGCCCTCGTTGAATCCGCCATAGCAGTGGGGAATGTTGCGGTTGATTTCTACGATAACCTTTTTGGCTCGCTTGGCAACGGCCATCTGGATGGAGTTGGAGGAACCGAAGTTAAAGTATCCCCTTGCGTCCATGGGTGCCACAGCCACGCAGAAGACATCGGAATTGATGATATCGTAGTAACCAGGACCTTCGTGGAAGAGGAAGGGAACATAAAAACAGTTGCCCGCATCATGGAGTTTGCGGTCGCCACCGGAAAAATGCCAGTTGTTATACACAAAACGCGTGCCCGTGGGGTCGGCCTTGGCCACAGCCGCCATTCCGGGGTAGGTCATGGCGCGGACTTTGACATCTTCCACCTCGTGGACCCGGGCGGCAAGGGCGGCATCCAGGGTGAGGGGGGCACAGGCAAAGTTGCCGTAATCGACCCAGTCTCCGGATTTAATCTGACGAACAGCCTCTTCCGGTGTACACATCTTTTTTTTGTAGCTTTCCTGGTAGGGGCTCATTTTTCCTCCTTGATGTCCTGTGGCGGCTTCCCCGTAATATCCTGTGCGGTATGACTGGGATTTCCTGGTTTTCATGCGTCGCGCCGGTTTGAGAACATCTCTATGCGAGGAGCGTGCCAGCTTTTTTACAGAAGAAAGAAAAAGAACAGGGCCTGGAAGTTTTTGCGGGTGGATATTCTGATTTTATTCAATTTTTATTTTGTTGAACATGAAACAGGGGAAAGAAAAAAAGTTGATTTTTTCTGTTGAGCCCGGATTTTATCGTCGTTCAGGGCCTTGGAAGGATAGGGTCGGGTTGTGGTGTTTTCACCCCAATTCATGGGGGAAGGATGGGGAAAAACGCACAAAAACAATGTTTTCGAATGTGTTGTGGCGTTTTTACCCCAATATGAGGATGGTTCTCATCATTTCCCTTGGACAGCCTTGCCCTGTGCTGAGGAAGCCTGGGCCTTCTGGGCTGGTCGGACTTCATACAATATGGAACTGGCGGAGCTTGGTGAACAGGGTTTTTCTGTGTATGCCCAGGGCTTCCGCCGTGCGGCCCTTGTGCCACTGGTGTTTTTTCAGGGTCCGGAGAAGGAATTCCTTTTCACAGTGTTCCATGGCCTGGCGCAGATCCATGTCTTCGTCCATGTCTTCGTGGGTTTCCCTGCCCTGAAAAGCCTTCTTGGCCTGGTCCATACCGGGGAAATCGATTTTTTTCAGGGTAAGGTAGCGGTGCAGGGTATTCTGCAGCTCCCGGACATTGCCGGGCCAGTCATAGGCCGTGAAGGCTTCCATGATCTGGGCGGAGAGGGGGGGCAGATCTTCTTTGGTTTCGAACTGTTTAACAAAATGATCCATGAGCAGGGGGATGTCCTCCCGCCGTCTGCGCAGGGGGGGCAGATGGATGGGGATGATATGAATGCGGTAGAAGAAATCCTCCCGCATGAGGTTTTTGCGGACATGCTCCCGCAGATCCCGGTTGGTGGCGGCGAGGATGCGCACATCACTTTCCCTTCGCGTGGAAGTGCCCACGGGTGTGTAGCCGCCGCCCTCAATGGCCCGGAGGAGTTTGACCTGAAGGGTCAGCGGGAGTTCTGCAATTTCATCCAGAAAAAGGGTGCCGCCGTCGGCCATTTCCATATACCCTTTCTTGTCTGTCACAGCGCCTGTGAAAGATCCCTTGATGTGGCCGAAAAACTCACTTTCCATGAGATTTTCAGGGATGGCGCCGCAGTTGACCACCACAAAGGCCTTGTCCCGTCTGGGACTGCTCCTGTGGATGGCCTGGGCCACCAACTCCTTGCCCGTTCCCGACTCCCCCAGAATGATGACATTGGCTGTGGATGCGGCAGCCTTGAGAATGAGATCATACACATCCTGCATTTTTGCGCTTTTACCGATGATATTGCCGAATTTGTATCGATCCCTGAGGCCTGAGCGCAAAAGGGTGTTTTCCTGCTGCAGGCTGGCCTCCCTTTCCTTGAGGGCGGCTTCGGCTTCCTTGCGCTGGGTGATGTCAATGAGAATGACCTGGATGCGCTCCACCTTGCCATTGCTGTCAAAGATGGGGGAGTTGACGGCGTAGAACCACTGGCCCCGATCCTGGCAGCGGAACTCCATGCGCAGGGTTTCTCCGGCAAAGACCCTTTCACGGATACCCAGGGTGAAGAGATTCTGGAGGTCAGAAAGGGCGTCTTCGCAGGGAGCGCCCGTGGCATCCATGCCCGTGCGCTCCACAAGCAGGCGGTTCATGTAGCGGATGCGCATGTCCCGGGTATAGACGAAGATGAACCCCTCAAAATTCTCAATGATGGCGTTGAGTTGGGCTTCCCGCTGGCGCAGGGCGTTTTCTGCCTGTTTACGGGTGGTGATGTCAAGAAAGGAGGCAATGCTGCGCTGGGTACCATGAATCACGCCCACTTTCATATAGATATCCATGATGCGGCCGTGGCGGTCTGTGATGCGGCACTCGTACTCCGTGGGTACCTTGTTACCGGGTTTGCGGCGGCCGTAGTGGTATTGCTGCATGCGGTCCTTGTCTTCAGGAACGATGAACTCGGACCAGCGTTTTTTCCCATGGATTTCCTGACGGCTGTAGCCCGTCATTTCCTGAAACCTTGCATTGGCGCAGGTGATGGTCATATCTTCTTCAATGATGATGGTGCCTGTTCCCGTGTTTTCAAACACGGTTTTGTACATCCGCAGATGCTCATAGGTGGAGATGTTTCTGTGAAGAACCTGGGCGATGCGGCCCGCCATGTCTGCGATCTGCTGAAGGAAAATTTCGGACATGCCATGATTGATGGGAACCACCATATCCAGGGGCCCCTGGGGAAGACCTTCGGTGTGGGCCACAGGAAAGGATCTTAAATCCTTTTCCTGCACCGACTGGGATGTTGGGCTGAAAAGGACAAAAGCAAGGCCCAGTTCTTCTGCGATCCGGGTTTCTGCGGAGGAGAGAAAGGTAATGAGGGCCTTGGCATTTTCAGCAAGCTGGAGGAGCTGGTGGCAAAGAGGCATCATGGCGCGTTTCCTTGGGTGACAGGGGGAATGAAGGGCTGGGGTTTTTCCGTTTCCGGCAGAACTTCGATATAAAGAGAACGGCTGGGAAAGGCGAAGGAAGCCCCTTCTTCCTCCACAATGGCCTTGATCGCCAAGGCCAGCCCTTCTTTGGCGGCCAGCCATTCTCCCCAGATCGTGGTGCGGGTGAAGCAGTACACCATGAGATCAATGGAGGAATCGGAGAAACGGTCTACCCGGACAAAGAGGGGGACTTCCGGTGGGTTAACGATTTTTTCATTCTGGAGAAGGTGGTTTTCAATGCGGTCGCGGATACGACGCAGGGCGTCCAGGGCGGTGCGGTACTCAAGGCCGATGACCCAGTAAATTCTGCGGTGGGTCATGGCGGAAAAATTGGTGAGCGTATTGTCGGAAAGCCGACTGTTGGGTACAAAAACCGGAGCCTTGTCAAAACGACGGATGCGGGTGGAACGAAAGCCGATCTGCTCCACCGTGCCTTCCACCACGCCTTCCACATGGATCCAGTCGCCTGTGCCAAAGCGGCGTTCGGTGAGGATGAGAATTCCGGAGATGAGGTTTTTGAAGAGATCCTGGGCTCCTAAGGCCACGGCCACACCAAAAAGACCGAAACCCGCCAGAACAGGGCCGACCTTGATGCCCCACATTTCCAGAATGGTGGCGGCCCCGATGACCATGACAGCGATTTTAACGGCTTTCTGGGTCCAGTCCAGCAGGGCCTGGCCGATGCGCTCTTTGATCTGGTCAAAAAGCCTGAAAATGGGGGGGATGGCGGAGTAGAGCGCCCAGAAGATCATGAAAGCCACCATGGATCGGATGATTTTTTCAGAAAACTCCGCAGCTGCGCCTTGAAGTTCCAGAAAACGTAAAGCAAAAAATATTCCAAGAATGATGGGAAGCAGACGGATGGGCGGCTCAAGGGAGGCGACCACTTCGTCGTCAAGGCGGGTGGTGGTTTTTTGGCTGAGATTTTTCAGACGTTGGAGCGCCCACTGCACCACCGTACGTCGGAGCATGAGAAAGAAGAGCAGAATGGCTGCGGCTGCAAGGTAGCGGGCAATGGGAATTCCCATGAATCCGTGCTGCCAGATGTCCATGGTGATGGTGATGAATTCTTTGAGAAAGCTGAGAATGTCTGTGGCCAGTTCCGTTAAAGCAGTCATGCGAGAAAACTCCCTTGTTCTTTAAGAAAAACTTGTGGTGAATCCGCCTCAACACATTGGAGAGAAACATAGGTCAGAAACCAGGCATAGGTCAATACGGGGGCGGCGGAAGGAAAGCCGGGGTTTTTTCTGACCTCCGGGTTTTTTTTTGTTACCCTCATCCAGAAAGAGGGTTTTCGTTTTTCGGATCAGAGACAAGGAGATCAGGTTTTTGCATTCAGATATTTTTCACGGATGGCTTATGCTCTGGACCGATGATCTGTGGCTGGCCGGACTTTTCCTTTCAGCCTTTGTGGCGGCCACCCTGCTGCCCGGCGCTTCTGAGGTGGTGCTGGTGGGAGGAATTCTTGGGGGAAAAAACGCCTTATCTGCCGTGGCTGTGGCGACCCTTGGCAATATGCTGGGCGCACTCACCACCTTTTTTCTCGGAAAATTTCTGGGAAACAAGGCGGGGGGCTGGGTGGGAGTTACGGAAAAGAGACGGCAGCGATCCCAGGCATGGATTGCCCGGTACGGATCCTGGCTCCTGTTGTTTTCCTGGGTGCCTGTTCTGGGAGATCCTCTGGTTTTTGCGGCGGGCTTTGTTCGTCTGAATTTTTTTTGTTTTCTGGTGTTCACCCTTTTGGGCAAGCTGGCCCGCTATACCCTGGTGGCCTGGCTGACCCTGGGCTCTGTCCAGCTTCTGGTCTGAAGAGATAAAAAAGAAGGTGTGAAGGGAAATCCTGATCGCTTGGGCTTCTCTTTTGCATTCAGCTGCGCATGGGTTTAGGCGGATCACAAGAGAGTACCGACGCCTCATGGCAAAGGCGTGCGGGTGCGGGGATGCCATCAAAACGGGAAAAAAAGGGGAGGGGAGGATGAGCGAGGGGAGGGATCCCTGGCGGGAGCGTGCGGAAAACGCCGAGGCAGACGCCAGTTTCTATCGCATGATTTTTGAGAAATCCACGGCACCCACCATTGTCATTGAAGCGGACTATGTCATCAGCCGCATCAATGAGCGGGTCGAGGAATTGCTCGGTTATTCCAAAGAAGAGATTGAAGGCAAAATCGCGTGGCTGCGCTTTGTTGTGCAGGAGGATCTGGAGCGTATGATGCGCTATCACCACCTGCGGCGTCAGGATCCTGCGGCGGCACCCGGAGAATATGAGTGTCGCCTGATGAACCGGGAGGGGCAGGTACACGACATCCTGATTAAACTGGACATGATACGGGGAACCACAACCAGTGTGGCCACCCTGGTCAATGTCACAGCGGAAAAGGAGGTGGTCAAGACCCTGAAGCAGCGCGAAGCGGAGTTCCGCGCCATTGTGGAGCATTTCACGGGTTTTTTGTATACCTGCCACAAGGACCATCGCCTGGCCTATATCAACCGGCCCTTAGTGGAAAGAACGGGGCGGGATGTGGATACAGGACCCTGCTACGCTGTGGTCTACAACCGGGATACGCCCTGCCCCTGGTGTGAGAACGGGGATGTCTTTTCCGGAAAAACCGTGGAGGTGGAGCGTCTGGATCCTGTGGATGAGCGCTGGTACGCCATTGTCACCACCCCCATCTGCGGAGAGGATGGCGGAGTTCTGCTGCGACAGACAGTGATGGTGGATATCACGGAAAGAAAGATGGCCGAAGAGCGTATGCGTTCACGCACGGCCCTGCTGCTGGAGGAGAACCGGCGGCTTAAATCCAGCATGAAAGACCGCTACCGCTTTCATGGTATTGTGGGGAAAAGTCCTGAAATGCAGGCGGTGTATGACCGTATTCTCCAGGCCGCAGGCAGCGGGGCCGCTGTGGTGATTCGTGGGGAATCGGGCACGGGAAAGGAGCTGGTGGCCCAGGCCATCCATACCTTAAGCCAGCGATCGGCCCAGCCCTTTATCCCGGTAAACTGCGGAGCCATTCCTGAAAACCTCATGGAAAGCGAATTCTTCGGATACAGGAAGGGGGCTTTCACCGGTGCGGGCAGTGATAAGAAAGGACTCCTGGAACTGGCCCATGGGGGTACCCTTTTTCTGGATGAGGTGGGGGAAATCCCCCTTTCCATGCAGGTAAAGCTGCTCCGGGCCTTGGAGGGCAACGGGTTCAGACCCTTAGGCGGTCGGGAGAATATCCGCACGGACATCCGTATCATTGCCGCCACGCACAGAAACATGGAAGGGATGGTGGCGGAAGGACGGATGCGTCAGGATTTTTTTTATCGGCTTCACATCATTCCCATTTATCTGCCGCCTCTGCGGGAAAGGAAATCCGATATCTCCCTTCTGGTGGAGCACTTTCTTTCTTCCATGGATGGCGAAAATGGGAGGAAAGAGGTGGACGCGCGGACCATGGCCACCTTCTTACGCTATGACTGGCCCGGCAATGTGCGGGAGCTGCAGAATGTGCTGCACCGCTACCTGACCCTGGGCAGTCTGGACCTTTCCCTGGCATGGGAATCGGAGGGAGAGGGGAGGCAGGAGGCCAGCCTGAAGGAGCGGCTGGACCTCTATGAGCGGGATGTGATTTTTGAAACCCTGAAACGTTGCGGCGGGCACAGGGGGCATACGGCGGAGGCCCTTGGGGTGGATCGCAGGACCCTGGAAAGAAAAATGAATCGATATGGCTTGCGGGAAGATGCTGCGGCAAACATGCCGCATGATGCGGCGCAATTGCCGGATCATGGTGAAAGCCTCTAATCGCTGGATTTCTGCATAAACACTGTTCCGTGTCGTTGCTGAGCATGCGTCATCTTTGCCGCACCCCTGGGAGGTTTTCGGGGGTGCGGCTTTTATTTTTTTGCAAAAAGCCTGAATCGGCAAGGGTTTTATGTGTTGGCCCGTGTCTTGCAATTGGTTATCGGCAACCCAAGCCAATGCCGCCCGACGCGGCGCCAACCAAAGGAGGACATCATGGATTTACAGGCCCTTTACCGTGCAAAGCGGGTATCCCCGGAACAGGCAGTTTCCGTGGTGCGTTCGGGACAGTGGGTGGATTATGGCAACTTTCTCTGTGCTCCCCTGACCCTGGATGCGGCTCTGGCCAAACGGGTTGACGAGCTTGAAGAAGTGAAGATCCGCGCCGTTGCCTTCCCAGGCCTTGCCGCCGTGGCCCTGGCCGACCCCACGGGTCAGCGTTTCCTTTATAACAACTGGCATTTCACAGGCGGAGACAGAATTCTGCATGACAAAGGGCTTTGCAGCTATATTCCCCTTCTTTACCACGAAGGTCCCCGGCATTATGAGCGGGACATTGAAACCGATGTTTTTTTTGTACGCTGCGCGCCCATGGACAGCAATGGCTTCTTTAACTACGGTGTAGCCAACTCCGTTCAGAGGGCCCAGGCGGAAAGCGCCAGAACCATTGTGGTGGAAGTGAACACCAACATCCCCGTATGCCACGGCGGTTATGACGAGTCTTTGCATATTTCGGAAGTGGATTTTATCGTGGAATCGGACAATGCGCCCATGTTCAGCCTCAAGGAACCCGCCGTTTCCGGGGAAGACATGAAGATCGCAGAATATGTGGTTTCAAGAATTCCAGACGGCGCATGTCTGCAACTTGGCATCGGCGGCCTTCCCAACGCCATCGGCCGGATGATTGCGGATTCGGGCATCCGGGACGTCGGTGTGCATACGGAAATGCTGGTGGACAGCTACATTGACATGTATGAGGCGGGGCGAATCACAGGTCGTTACAAGCGGGACCTTCCCGGCAAAATGACCTACACCTTTGCTCTGGGATCCCAGAGGCTCTACGATTTTCTGCACAACAATCCGCTTTGCGCCAGCTATCCTGTGAACTACGTGAACACGCCTTCCCGTATTGCTTCCAACCCCAGGGCCGTTTCCATTAACAATGCCGTGGACGTGGATCTTTATGGTCAGATTTCCAGCGAATCTTCTGGAATCCGCCACATTTCAGGGACAGGCGGCCAGTTTGATTTCGCCTTTGGCTGTTATCATTCCGAGGGTGGGCAGAGCTTCATTTGTTTGCGATCCACTCAGACGGACAAGGCGGGCAACCGCAAAAGCCGCATCCGCCCCACCCTTGAGCCCGGCACCATTGTGACCCTCCCGAGAACGGTGACCCACTGGGTGGTGACGGAATTCGGTATGGCCAATCTTAAAGGTAAAAGCACCTGGGAACGGGCCGAGGCGCTCATTGCCATCGCCCACCCGGATTACAGGGAAGAACTGATGCGCGAAGCCGCAGCCATGAACATCTGGAAGCGCAAGCTGCATGTATCGGGTTTTCAATCGGATATTCGCATGGCCGTATGAGGCAAAAGGGCTTTATAGGGTTGGCCCTTTCTCTCCCGCGCCGGGAACTCTCTCTGCCCCCCATCTCTCCGAGAACAGGGAGGGTTCCCGGCCCTTTTCAATCAGACCGAAAAGACGTCCTGGTCTGTCCGCACAAGGCTGCATGTTCTTGGAGACCCGACGAGGTCTGATACTTCTGTCCTGATACCTGTTTAAGAACCCGGATGGTCTGTCTTTATCCTGACGCCCGTACTGCGCCCAGGGGCCGGGGATTTTTTTATCCTGTCTGTGATCACTGTTTTCTGGAGCAATCCATAATCTCACACACTCATTATCCAAAGGGGGCATTCATGGAAGCACGGTATGAAGAAGCAAAACTTCCCAATCGCTGGCTGGTTGTGGCGGGTTCACTGCTCATGCAGCTGAGTCTCGGTGCCATTTACACCTGGAGCCTTTTCAATAAACCGTTGGTGGAAGCCTTTGGCTGGACGCCGGGGGATACGGTTTTCACCTTTTCCCTGACCCTGGCCTGCTTTTCCGTTGCAGTCATTTTTGCAGGCAGGCTACAGGATAAAATCGGTCCGAGAAAGGTTGCCATTGCAGGGGGGATCCTCACGGGTCTCGGCGTTGCCCTGGCAAGCTTTGCCACCCATATCTATGTTCTTTACCTCACCTATGGAGTCATTGCGGGCAACGCCGAGACCCGTGAG
>Ga0265295_1002119_pt1 | contig 32618 bp, 32 predicted proteins | sample Munlansysbiofilm_FD_192503 | JGI IMG/M metagenome (GOLD analysis project Ga0265295, IMG submission 192503) | Leachate microbial communities from a municipal landfill in Southern Ontario, Canada - Methane capture system biofilm | ecosystem: Engineered > Solid waste > Landfill > Unclassified ... | reverse complement strand
ATTAGCATTCGAGCCGAGTTGCACCAAACCATGCAGCGGAATAATCGCAGCCGCCGGTAACAACATACTCATTACCGCCAACAATAATACACCTCCGCCAACCCCCAGCGCGGCAGTCATAGCGGACGTCAGGCAGGCAGTGACAATCAGCACTAACACCGCCCACACTGGCAGACCAACCGGTACAACCCACTCAAATAAGACGTTCATCAGCACGCCCCTCTTTCAAGCAAAGTGTTTCATCTGAAAAAGCTTTTACATCTTCCACGTCATGAGTGATTAAGATCAGCGGCACCGCTAAGCGCTCTTGTAATTCACGCAACTCATTACGCATGTGGATACGCAAATCAGGGTCCAGCGCGGAGAAAGGCTCATCCAGTAACAAGGCGCGTGGCTCAGTTATCAAGGCTCGCGCCAGCGCTGTACGCTGTCGCTGACCACCCGAGAGCTGATATGGTTTTTGCTGTTGAACAGCAGTTAAGCCGAAGTTTTCCAGCCAGTAGTCAACCGTCTCATTCTGCATATTCACCCGCGGATTAAACACACCACGGCGTAAACCAAAAGCAATATTTTGGCGCACGCTGAGATGCGGAAACAAAGCATAACTCTGAAATAAGAAAGCCACTTGGCGTTGCTGCGGGGTTAAATTAATCCGTTGTTGCTGGTCAAACAGCGTGCGCCCTGCCAGTTTTAAATAACCTCTATCAGGTGTCAGTAAACCGGCAATCATCTGCAGCAGTAAGCTTTTTCCTGAGCCAGACGGTCCCAAAATTACCAAACGATTACCACTCGATGCATAGCTGAGCTGTAAGTGAAACTCACCTCGCCCTGAGCGCAGGGTCTTACTGATATCAAGATCCAATAACATGCGCTTACCTTGTCCGCTCGGAAACACGACCCGGCGCTAAGCGACTGGCAGTGAGCAGCACCACGACACAGACAATCGACGTGATCACCACGAGCATATTGGCTGTATCGTCTTTACCTGCCTGCACTGCTTCATACACAGCAATCGATAGCGTCTGGGTTTTGCCAGGAATACTGCCGGCAACCATTAAGGTTGCGCCAAACTCACCCAGCGCACGGGCAAATGCCAACAAAACACCAGCTAAAATGCCACGCCACGCCAGCGGCAAAGTGATGCGAAAGAAAATACTGATCTCTGAAACACCGAGCACGCGAGCAGCCTGCTCCAGTTCGCTATCAACCGCTTCAAAGGCTGCGCGGGCGGGCTTGAACACCAACGGAAACGCTACTACGGTGGCGGCAATCACCGCCCCTTGCCAAGTAAAAATCAGATTAATGCCAAAAGTATCGTACAACCACGAACCAAACGCGCTTCTGCGTCCCACCAAAACCAGCAAGTAATAACCCAATACTGTCGGCGGCATCACCATTGGCAAAGTCAGTAAGGTGTCCAGTAAATCACGACCAAAGAAACGCGTGCGTGCTAAGAAATAGCCAACGCTGATACCTAGGACAATGTTTAATGCTGTTGCCCAGCCTGCCACTTTCAGTGACAAACTCAGAGCAATCCAGACCGATTCCATACAGGCTGAGCTACGGCTGACTAAAACCGTACTGACTCAGTACAGCTTGGCTTTGCGGACTAAAAATAAAATCAATAAACTGCTGGCTGAGCTGTTTTGCACTGCCCTCTTGCGTAATCACAATCGGGTAACTGACTACGCTTTGTAACCGCACAGTAAACTGCACTTTGACTTTATCCGCCATAATCGCTGCATCAGTGGCGTAGACAAATCCTGCATCAACTTCGTCGCGCGCGACATAATCCAAGGATTGGCGCACGTTTTGTGTGTTAATCATTTTATCGCTGAGCGCAGCCCATAAATTGTTATCTAACAAAGCCTGCTTACTGTAGCGGCCAACGGGAACACTGTCTGGATTACTGATAGCTAGACGCTGTAACGCAAGCTGTTGTAAATCATCCAGAGAGTTAAGCTTGAGCACGCTATTGCGCGGACTAATCACCACCAAAGTGTTCTGCACAAAGTCTTTACGACTGCTGTTATCCAGTAAGTGTTGAGCCTGCGCCTTGTCCATAGTCTCTTGGTCTGCCGAAGCAAACACGTCAACTGGTGCGCCTTTGGCAATTTGCTGGAGAAGCTCACCTGAACCCGCAAAGTTCAGGTGAATTGTATGCTCTGGATGCGCAGCCTCAAAGTTCGTCGCAATATCCTTAAAGGCATTAGTCAAGCTGGATGCGGCCGAGACCGTCAGATCAGCCGCGTAAGCAGTCACCGAAGCGGTCATCACTACTGCTGTCAACAAATTACTCAAAGTCGTTTTCAGCATCACATATACACTCTAAATTGCCACCGTTATATACACGAGACTATAACGATTTGTGAATGACTTAGATAGAACCAACGTCGACTCTGCGACAACCCGACGCTGCGGGGAAAACTAGTTAAGCAGGCTTGAAAACGGCCAAAACCGTAACTGTTCACCCACTGCACAGGTGGTATTTTCAGGAATTTCTAATAAGCCATGGGCTTGTGCAGCACTGCGCAAGATACCGGAGCATTGGTTGTCGTATTTTTCTGCACGCCCATCCACCAAGCCAACCCTCATAAATTCACGACGAGCACCCGAGACAGGCACAGCAAAATTAACCGGCACACTAAAACTCTGCGCAGTAGCATCAGCAACACCCATACGTTTTAAAATATACGGCCGCGCCAGCATAAGAAACGTGACTAAACTTGAAGTCGGATTGCCCGGCAAACCAATCACCGGCATACCTTGATAGGTTCCGAAGGTAAACGGCTTGCCTGGTTTCAGGGCCAACTTCCAAAACTGGAGGTTGCCTTCCTCTCGAATGACTTGACCGAGATAATCCGCCTCACCAACTGAAACACCGCCACTGCTGATCAATAGATCGACATCTTGCAACTGCGCCAAACGCTGCCGCGTCTGCTGTAAATCATCCGGTAAAATACCCATATCCAGAACCGCACAACCGAGGCGTTTCAAGCATTGGATCAGCATGGTGCGATTGCTGTTATAAATTTGACCCGCCGCTAACGGCTGACCAGGCTCAACTAACTCATCACCAGTCGACAACACTACGACCCGCAATTGCCGGCGCACCTTAACTTCAGCACAACCCAAGGAAGCCGCCATCGCCAGTTCGATCGGGCCTAAACGAATTGCGCCCGGTAATATTTGATCACCGGGAATCGCCTCTTGGCCGCGCGGACGGACAAATTTAGCCTCGGGCACTGCTTGCAAAAAACGTACGCTGCCATCCGCCAACACTTCGGTGTTTTCTTGCATCTCTACTGCATCAGCACCCTCAGGTAGCGGCGCGCCAGTGAAAATACGCGCGCAAGTACCCACCGCTAATGGCGCGGGACTGTGCCCAGCAAAAACTTTTTGACTGACCGCTAGCGCCTGCCCTGCGCGCACCTCCGTACTGCGCACGGCGTAGCCATCCATCGAACTATTAGGCCATGGCGGCATAGCAAACTGAGCCAATAAAGGCTCAGCGAGAACACGATTCTCGGCGTTTTCAAGCGGTATGCTTTCAACGGCTAAAGCGTCCGCTGTTTGCGCTTTCTCAAGCAGAATCTGCAGCGCCGCATCGACATTCAACAAGCTCATTTAGCCGCGTCCTGTACAAGCCGTTTTTTGCCCCAAGTGAGCCACAAAATTGCAAGGCTTATGAGTTGCGTCCAACTGCTGCAACAAAACACCCTGCCACGCCGTGCGGCAAGCACTGGTTGAACCCGGCATACAGCAAACGAGGGTATGATTCGACAAACCCGCCAAGGCTCTGGACTGAATTGTCGAGGTACCTATTTCGGCGTATGACAGTTGCCTGAATAATTCACCAAAGCCTTCAACAACCTTATCAAACAGGCAGCTGACCGCCTCTGGCGTGCTATCGCGGTCGGTAAATCCAGTGCCTCCCGTGATCAAAACCACGTGAATGTTATCACTGGCAATCCAGTTCGCCACCTGCGCGCGAATTTGATATAGGTTATCCTTTAGAATCACCCGTTCAACAACGTTATGACCAGCACTAATCGATTGATCAAATAAGTATTTTCCGGAGGTGTCGGTTTCTGTTGTACGTGTATCGCTGACAGTTAATACAGCGATATTTAGAGGCGAAAATTGACTGCTGATGTGGCTCATATCATGACCTATGTTGATAACATTTTCGCCAAGATATACCACAAAACACCTAAGTAAATGAGCTTTGCATGCCTAAATACCCCTTATTATCCAACTGCTCCATCGTCCTGCTTGCTGGTGGCCGCGGGCAACGTATGGGCGGTCAAGATAAGGGTTGGGTGACGTGGCAAGGCAAGGCACTGATTGAACATATGCAACACGTCGTGCGCCCGCTAACCGATGATCTAATTATTTCCTGCAACCGTAATCATGCACGCTACCAAACACTGGCCGATCAAATCGTCAGCGATCCCACACTGAATTTTAACGGCCCTTTAGTCGGCATACTTAGCGCCCTAGAAGTGGCTCGTCATCCATATCTGATGGTATTGCCCTGTGATGCACCACTGATGGATCAGGCATTACTGACCCATCTCTACCAACAGGCCGGTGAGCGCCCAGTCTTACTCAAGCATCAAGACCATTGGCAACCACTGTTTAGCATCATCCCCTGCGCGCAACTCAGCATATTACAACGCTTATGGGTGGCAGGTGAGCGCAGCCCCAAACATGCTTTATTAAAGTTAAATCCTGTGGCAATTCACTGTGCTGATGACGAGCAACGTCTGGCTAACTTCAATGACCCCAGTGTCTTGCAACAACCCCTATTGATTAAGGAGACATCATGCTGACCCATCTTGATGAGCACGGTCGCGCCAATATGGTCGACGTCACTGACAAGGCCAACACCCAGCGCGAAGCCACAGCTGAAGCATGGGTACGCATGCTGCCCAGCACCTTAGCGATGATAGCCGAGGGGCAGCACCCTAAAGGCGATGTGTTTGCAGTGGCTCGGATTGCCGGCATTCAAGCAGCCAAACGCACCCATGAGCTGATTCCGTTGTGTCATCCATTATTACTGACCAGCATTAAAGTACATTTAACTGCGCATGTGCCCGACCAAGTACAGATCACCGCCACCTGCAAATTATCAGGACAAACGGGTGTGGAAATGGAAGCGTTAACCGCTGCCAGCGTGGCAGCATTAACCATTTATGACATGTGCAAAGCAGTGGATCGCGGCATGGTGATTGAACGTACTCAATTGCTAGAAAAACTGGGTGGCAAATCTGGGCACTATCAAAAAAGCGTTTCAACCCCCTTACCGCTGAATGGAGAGTGAAGATGTTAAACGTGCAGTTTTTGGCCCGTTACCGTGAAGTATTAAACTGCGAATCTGAACAGCTCGCATGGCAAGAAAACTGGCAAAGCATTGACGATGTTCGCCAGTTCTTAATCGCGCGCGGCGAGCCATGGACAGTCCTCAGCGACCCACGCATGATGTGTGCACGCAATCAAGATGTCTGCTCACTGCAAGAGTCTCTGCAGGCTGGCGATGAGCTGGCGTTTTTCCCAATGGTCACTGGAGGCTAAGCGCATGAGTATTCGGGTACAAACAGCGCCGTTTGATCCAGGTGTCGAGCTCAATGCTGTGCATGCCGGCGATCTTGGGGTTGGCGCGGTAGTGACCTTTACCGGTTATGTGCGCGATATCAATCAAGATCAGGCCATTACCGAGCTGTTTCTTGAGCATTATCCGGGTATGACTGAAAAAGCTTTGCTTAAAATCCGTGATGAAGCGATGCAGCGCTGGCCGTTAATTGACGCGCATATTTTGCATCGCGTTGGCGCATTGCATTTGGCCGAGCCGATTGTCTTTGTGGCCACATCTAGCATGCACCGTGAAGCCGCTTTTGCGGCCTGTGAGTTTATTATGGATTACCTGAAAACCCGCGCACCGTTTTGGAAAAAAGAACAGACCAGAGCAGGTTCACATTGGGTCGATGGTCGCGATAGCGACACCGATGCCGCCGCTCGTTGGCATAATTCAGAGAAGGAAAACCGTTAATGTCAGTCTGCGAACAAGGCACTATGCACAGCATTGAGCAAGCCATTAGCGCATTAACCGCCACGCTGAACATCAAAAAAACTAAACAAACACAAGCATTGTCAAGTGCCCACAACAGCGTGCTGGCCGAGCCTGTGTATGCGCAAGTGGACGTACCGCAATGGGATAACAGTGCAATGGATGGCTATGCTCTGCGCGCCAATGATCTGCAGCAGCCTGATAACAGCTTACCCTTAGCCGGTCGTATTGCTGCCGGTGATAGGCCTGAGCAAAGTCTACCCGCTGGCCAGTGCATGCATATTCTCACCGGCGCACCAGTGCCGCTGAGCGCAGACACTGTAGTGGCACAAGAAGACTGCACAATCAACGCTGAGCAAATTCAGTTTAATCATTGTAAAGCGGGCGGCAATATTCGCCGTCGTGGCGAAGAAATCCAACAAGGACAATTACTACTCGAAGCCGGCACCCGTCTACGCGCTCAAGAAATCGGCTTGTTGGCCAGCCAAGGCTATGCGCACGTTGAGGTCTACACGCCACTGCGGGTCGGCTTAATCAGCAGCGGCAATGAACTTTGCGCGCTGGGTCAGCCACTTAAGCCTGGGCAGATTTACGACATCAACAGCTACAGTCTCAACGCATTGTTACAAGGCTTGGGTTTTCAAGTCACCCTCTACGCAAAGATGCCTGACGACTTACAACAAAGCAGCGACTGCCTCGCCAAGGCCAGCACCGAGCAAGATGTACTGATCAGCAGTGGCGGTGTGTCAGTGGGCGAAGAAGATCATCTTAAAAATGCGGTCAGCGCGCTCGGTCAACTTAATCTCTGGCGCGTTGCCATTCAGCCCGGCAAGCCTTTAGCCTTTGGCAGCGTCGGCAACACACCTTGGATTGGTCTGCCCGGTAACCCTGCTGCAGCCTTAATCACTACGTTGATTATTGCCCGTCCGGCACTGCTGCACGCTCAAGGCGTAGCTCATTACAGCCATCAAGCGCTGCATATTCCAGCCGCATTCGAGTGGAAAAAGCCACGTCCGCGCCAACAATATCTGCATGCGCGCTTAGTGCGACAAGACAACGGCCAACTGCATGCCGAAATCCATCCCAAGCAAAGTTCAGCCATGCTGATTGCTGCCAGCTGGGCAGATGGCTTAATAGAAATTAAAGCGCAGCAGACTGTGCTCAAAGGCGATTTGGTGCGGTTTGTGGCGTATTCGGAGTTGCTGGGGTAATTGCGATAGCTTACTCAAAAAGCATTAACTGGAAACAGACAAGGCGCTCTCCTCTCAAGGGAAGCGCCTTGTCTGCAGGTTTAAGATATCAGTAAGCCCAGACGATCACCAACAGTAAAACCCAGGCCAACAAAGCAGCGGCAATGATGGTGTAGGTTGCCGACATATTCGCCATTTCATTACCACTTTCATCACTCAAAGCTTTACAGCCTCGATACACTAGAGCAGTTGAAACTACCAGCGCCAGCGCAACCACCAGCACATTAAATAACAGCACTGGCACCAGTAACGCTAGCGAAGACAGCCATAACGGTAAGGGCGCAATCGCAGCCACAAGATAAGCATCATGGTAGCTGACATTTAACTTATGCCCTTCTAAAACAGAATGAATTAACCATCCCATTACAAAAAAAGTCAGCAGCTCTGCTAAAAACAGAGTGGTGGTAATAAAGCGCCAGTCTTTACCGGCAAACCCCGGCAGAAAGCTATCGTCATAGTGGGTCCCTGCATAGTACATAAGCACTGGCGGTAAAAACGATAAAGGCACCACCAACAGCCAAGCCAGCAAAGGAATCGATAGGTTTTTTTGCTGCAGTTGCGACCAGCTTTTAATCGAAAAAGGCAGTCCAAAAATCAATAACATATTCATGCTGACCTCCAGATATATCACGCCATGATGTATCTGTTATAATCCAATCTCACAACGCTTACAAGCGGAGTTTAAAACTACAAGGACAATAAAATGAGTCAGCTCAGCAAGCAAGATTTCCAAGACCTTTCAGATTTTCGTTTTCGCTTAAGGGCTTTTCAAAAACACAGTGAAGATATTTGCAAAAGCCAAGGGATTACCGGGCTGCAATACCTACTTTTATTACATTTAAAAGGCTTTACTCACCGAGATTGGGCAACAATCAGTGAGTTATCAACAAGGTTACAGTCAAAACATCATGCTACGGTAATGCTGGTTGACCGTTGCTGCGAGCTAGGATTAGTGAAACGATGTGAGTCCCTTAAAGATAAGCGCTGCATCGAAATACATTTACTTGCGAAGGGAGAGGCTCTCGTTGAAGCCATCGCGTGGCTACATCGTCCTGAGCTTAATCACTTACAACAAGACTTCCCTGTCGCGAATTAAAAACCTGAATAGACTTGTGCGCTGATCCAGCCTGCACGCCTAACGTTTACAGTGGGCAGCCGACAATTACACTCGATGCCTTAAAAATCGCGGTCACCACACTGCCCTCCGTGAGTTCTAAGTTCTCAGCACTGCCATTGGTAATCATCACGGTCAAACTGCTATCACCAACAGTGACGACCACTTCAGTATTCACCGCGCCTACTTGCACTCGCGCCACGCTGCCGGTGAATTGGTTACGCGCAGAGAAGCGCACGTCTGCAGCATCGCTGACCAAAATAATGGATGAGGCTTTGATCAGTGCAAAGACTTCGCTGCCAACCTTTAGTCCCAGCTCTTGGGTGCTTTCACGGGTGACGGTGGCAACAATTGTTTGTCCGCCGCTGATGGCAATTTTAACCGCATCATTGGTTGCGCCAACTTGGATCGATTTTACGCTGCCAAAGAACTGGTTACGCGCGCTAGTTTTCATCGATAGTCTCTTTAAAACAAATAAATCATCAATAATATTGCCGGTGTCTTGGCTCAGTTCTGCAAGAAAGCGCTGATGCACCTGCTCAATGCGCTGAAAGTTGCTGATTAATTGCTGGCCGCGCTCAGTCAAGGTAGTCGAGCCGCCGCCTTTGCCACCCGTCGCGCGATGCAGTAAAGGTTCACCGGCAAGATTATTCATGTGGTTCACCGCATCCCAAGCCGCTTTATAGCTCATTTTCATCGACTTAGCGGCTTGCGAAATCGAGCCTAGCTCAGCAATTTTCGACAGCAAATGGATACGCCCGTGACCGCCCATGCTCTGATCACCTGCGGTAATCCAGATTTGTCCTTGCAGTCCAAACTCTGTGCTATCAACCATAATGTCTCGCCTCTTTTAAACCGTCTTCAGTTGCTTGCATAACTCAACCGCTGCATAAATCAGCTCAGCCAGCATAGCGATATTTGCTCAATCGCTAAATCTTTCGCACGAAAGATGTGCTCTCCCCACCCTGTTTTATTGTGCAGGCGGTGTCCAGCTCATAAACGCCCAGCGCATCGGCTCGCCACCCTGCTGTGCATACTCAGGATCACGCTGATACCAAGCGCTAATTTTAGCTTCGTCATCGAGGCTTAGTTCGCCAAAGCTCCAACGGACCTTATCAATCAGCTCGTCTAAACTGCTACCTCCAGCTAAGCGGCTGGCTGACTCAATATAATCCAGCGTTGGATAAATATTACGCTGGTAAAGCATGTTCATAATGTAGATGTGGTCGGGAAAGCTGCGGTCTTCACGACCGAGTAACTCAGCAATTTCTCGACTGACAAAACGCCCGCCCACCAACTGAGTCATATAGACCTTTTTACGCGCATGGCGGTTAAGCTTATCCAGTGCATGATCCATATCAGCGACAATACTAGCCCGCGAGACCACGGCGATATCACACACCGGCACCTCGCTCCAATCATCTTCCCATGAAGCTAAGATCGGCTGCACATTATCAGCCTGCAACTGCGCGGCATTTTCCAGCATGGCATTCAGCATGCCCTGACTGTAATCCAAACCGTACACCTGCTTAACCTTCTTTGCTAAGGCCAAACCAATGGTACCGGGACCACAACCAATATCCAGCACAGTATCCTCGGCAGAAAACTGCATGAGACTGACAAACTCAGTACGGTAGCTGCTATCGAGCACCTTGGTGCGCATTTCGGCCGCTTTCGCATCCCACTCACTGGCTGGCTTAAACACGCGACCACTGCGGGCTAAGTGTTCACGGTACAGCTGGCCAAAATTAATGTTTTTTATCATCTGACTAAATCTCTTTTTAATTGCGCATAAACATGTTCAACACTGACGCTATACAGCCAAGCTAAATTCTCGGCGCTGCCCAACTGCGCCACGGTGCCAATTTTTTCAATGCGTCCGTGTTTAAACAGTGCTAAACGATCCGCTACTTGCAAAGCATGCTCGGGCTGGTGAGTGCACAGCAATACGCTCAAACCTTGTGCACGTAAACGTTGGATTTGCTCAAGCACTAAAATTTGGTTGGCAAAGTCGAGACTGGCGGTTGGCTCATCTAACACCAATACTTTGGGTTGCTGTAATAGCGCGCGGGCAATCAAGGTGAGTTGCCGCTCGCCGCCACTGATATGCGGGTAAGTACAGGCCGCCAAATGCGCAATGCCAAGTTCGGTTAAAATGTGCAGCGCCAACTGCTGATTACTTTGACTGGGTTGCGCAAATAAACTCAGATGCGCGGCGCGCCCCATCAGCACCATGTCCAGCACGCTAAAGGCAAACTGGCCGTCTTGCGCTTGCGGTACATAGCCAACAAACTGTGCAATTGAGCGGCGTGAGTGTTGGCTTAAAGGCAGGCCTTGTAAAAGCACTTGCCCAGCCAACGCCGGCAATAAACCAAGCAAGGTTTTGAACAAGGTTGATTTACCACTGCCATTGGGGCCCAGTAAGGCCAAAATCTCATTACCATACAGGCCGACATCAATGCGCTCGCCGACGACTTTTTTGCCGTAGCCAATACTCAGACCCTGAGCGCTTAATAAAGTCTTCATGTACGACCACCGCGCGCTAATAAGTAGATAAAAAACGGCGCACCGACTAAGGCAGTTAAAATACCCAGCGGCAATTCAATCCCTGCCACAGTACGCGCTAAGGTATCGGTTAAGAGTAAAAAAGTAGCGCCAAGCAGCAAGGCTACTGGCAGTAAACGTGAAAAGTGTGGCCCAACCAATAAACGCGCGACATGCGGAATCACTAAGCCGACCCAGCCAATAATCCCAGTAAAAGATACCGCACTGGCGGTCATTAAGGTCGCAGCGACAATCAACAGCAAGCGGGTGCGAGTCAAATTCACCCCTAAAGCAGCGGCTTCATCATCACTTAAACTGAGCAAATTGATGCGCCAACGCAGTAACACTAACGGCGTTAAACCAAGCAGCATCAAGGGTGCGCTGTAGGCTAAATCTGACAGACTAACGCTGTGTAAACCACCGAGCAGCCAAAAGGTTATGGTGGGTAATTGTGTATAAGGATCAGCTAGAATTTTTAATAAAGAAATCCCTGCACCCAGTAACGCACCTAAAGCAATTCCGGCCAGCACCAACACTAAGACCGGATCATGCCGACGCACCAAAGAGGCCAAGGTATATACGGCCGCTACAGCAAACAGACCGCCGACAAAAGCAAACAGCTGCACCAGCAGCATCGGTAAATTAAAGAAAATAGCGCAAATCGCACCCAAACCTGCACCGACTGAGACACCGAGAATGTCCGGCGACACCAAAGGGTTGCGAAACATACCTTGATAGGCTGCGCCAGCCACTGCCAAGCTCGCACCCACTAAGAGAGCAGCCAGTATTCTAGGTAAACGTAACTGCCAAATCACCGTATCAGCACTACCTTGCAACGGCTCACCACTGATGCGTGCAACAAGCACCTGCCATAATTCAGCAAGACTTAACGGAAACTTACCGATTAACAAACTCAAAACAATTGCCGCCAACAACGCCACAGCCAACATGACTTTCACATAGGCAGGTAACGAGCGATTAACATCGATACTGGCACGTTGCGGCATGGTTAAACCTTATAGAGAAAGGGCTGTGCTGACGCTTGATACAGCACGATTATACGGCGCGGGGCTAATCTAATAGCTGGGCTGGCCCAAGCGCTAACAAAAGACTCAAAGATCTATTTGGACTGCGATAAAACAGGTTAAAAAACTCAGCAACTTCTTGTTTTAATTGCTCCCCGTCTAAGCGCCCTTCTAATAAGGCCATCAGCCATAACACGCCCAACAGACGATTAACCCCAGGCGGGCCATCGAGCCAACCAAAGGGCAGCTTCGGTGCACAGTACACACGCCCTGTTTGCACTGCACTCAAACTTTGCCATTGCGATGCCGTCGTTGCTAATGCAACAAACTCTGGGTCTTGAGTCAGTAGGTAATCGGGTTGCCAGTTCAACAGTTGCTCGAGAGAAACTTGACCAATACCCGTATGTCCGCTTTGTTTCGCCACGTTTTCACAGCCGAGCAGCTCCAGCACTTCACTATGAATGGAGCCAGCCAACCCGGTTTCTAAGCCGTCATAACTGCGCGCAAAATACAGCTTAGGTGGCTTTTGCGCGTATTTATTGGCAAAGCATAACGCCCGCGCCAGCAGCTGTTCGCTGTACAGTGCCAACTCTTCGGCACGCTGACGGGCACCCAATAGAGCACCTGCTTGGCGTAACTGTTGTGGAGTTTGGGCTAACAACCCTTCGATTTGTACAGTGGCGATGCCGGTTTGTTGAGTCAGCCGCTGTGCTGCGGAACGCTGGGTGGCACCGGCATTACCCAGATCAACAATCACATCCGGTGCAAGCAGCAATAAGCGTTCTAAGGAGACCGTGCTACCACGTCCTGCTAGACGGCCGACAAAAGGTAAATTTTGTTGTTCTGGATGAATAAACGCTAAGTGAGCTGGCGCTAAATTCATTGGCCAGCCCAGCAGCTTTTCAGGCACCAATACATATAAAAATACTGCGGCAGGAGGGCCAGCGGCAAACACACGCTGAATCGCGGCAGGCGCAGGTAAGGCACCGTTATGTTCCAGCAGAGTTTTAGCAACGACGCGTGACAGCGGCGTCAGTAAAAAAGCTCCCGCCAACAGACCTTGTAATAGGTCACGACGTTTCATAGATGCCTCGGCTTAACACTCGCCAACCACTGCTCAATGGCAGCACGCTGTAAGGGTAAGGTGTGTGCCAGCCCAGCAGAAAACGCCTGCCAGCCGTCGAGGTACTTTTCACTGACCAGCGTCAGCACAGGAATGCCCGCACCGATCAATTGAGAAAACTCTTGGTTTAAGCCGCGACCTTGGCTTTCACCGTGGCCAAAGCGGTTCACAAAGACCAAGTCAGGCTGCTCATGCAACGCTTGGCGTAACACTTTACCGGCCTCAGCCAAGCCACCTAGATCTAAATTACAGCCGCGCGAGTCGCGACCTAAATTCTGGGAAATCACAAAAGTTTCGCCTGAATTTAGATCGCGTAACACCATCGGCAACAGCCCACTTGGATCTTTACCTTGCTGGGTCACTAACCCACGCACACGCCAGCCCTGCTGCTGACACTCGGTCAATATCGTGGCAAGTAAAGCATCGCCGTCACCTTCACCAGAGTGGACTATTGCTGCTACAGATAACTGCATGGGGTGGCCTCTTAGTTCACTCAGATTAAAAACTATAGTTCGCGCCAGCAAACCAGGTACGACCCGGCATTGGATAGCCATCAGAGTACTCATAATTTTTATTATTGATGTTGCGTATGCCCGCTTCAATGCTTAAGCCGTCTTGAATCATATAGGTCGACTTAAAGCCTGCGACAGCAAAGCCAGATAAGGTTGGATAACTATCAGGCGTTCCTTTTCTTTCGCTATAACTAATTTTACGGCCGGTTTCAGCATCCAGATTAACCTGCAATTCAAGACGTTCAATCGGCAACCAGCTAGCATGCGCAAACAATTTATGAGTTGGCGTATCGGTGAGTTTGACCGAGCTATCACTTAAATTATCGCGCTGTAAATAGGTGTACGCGCCACCCAGACGCCAATCCTCACCTAACCTTTGCTCAAGTGATAGCTCCACGCCACGATGACGTGTCTTACCAATATTTTGTGCTTGCTCGCAGGCATCTTTACCTTTTTTACCGCAAGTCAACACATGGGTTGTCGCTGTTTGTATCTCATCGAAAATGCCACTGTAAAACGCAGTTGCTTCAGCGTATGCATCTCGCCAAGGCGTACCACGCAGCCCAAACTCAGTATGACGCGCCACTTCTGGTTCTAAATCAGGATTAGGCAAAGCACGCCCCAAACGCGCTGAATAGCGATCTTTTAAAGTGGGCAGGCGGGTTTTCTTGGCGACACTGGCGAACACCTCTACGTTTTCATTCAAGTCATGGATGATTTCTAGCAAGCCATTAGTGGCGCGCGCGGTGCCTTTATCGTACAGATAGACTTCACGCGAGCGACGCTCTTCATGACTCGCACCAACACGTAAACGCCACGTATCACTTAAGCTAATCATATCCTCTAGGGCAATCGACTGAGTGACATCACGGTATTTTTTATCACCATCATTATGACGATCGTCTTTGTGCTGGATCGCCAAATGCAGTTCATGTTGATCGATCGAGGTATTCACCCACTCAATCGCGGCACCATAGATTTTATCATCGTATGGGCTGTGTTCGTCCAATGTTTGGTAGTTCACGTCCTTGTACATACTCAAAGCATTTTCATACTTATCTTGGTAAGCCCGCAGCTTAATGCTGTTGTTGTCATCCAGCGCGGTGCTGCTTAGGAAGTAAATACTTTCCTTATCCCAAATTGGCCATTGCCAGTAGCGTAAACTCTCATTGGTGTTTTTGCCAGCATAGACAGGGTTACCCTTCTCGCCTTCTTGCTTGGTATAACCCAAAGCATATTCATCAGTATCGTTGGGGGTGAAACCCAGTTTGAAAGAGCCTTTCTGATCGGTACGGTAAGCATTGTCACGGCGATGACGGGTGTCAGTCGGTGTTGCTTTACCATCTTCAAAGCCACGACCTAATTTAAAATTATCCGCTTCAAGATATGACAAGCTGGCTTGTAAATACCACAAGCCTTGGTTAGTACCAACGTTGGCAGCAACCAGACGCTCACTGCCGGTGGCAATGCCAATGCGCACGTTGCCTTCCAGCTCTTTACTCGGTTTACGTGTGACTAAGTTAATCGCACCACCCATAATATTGGAGCCGTACAATAACGATGCAGCACCCTGGGCTACGCGTATTTCCGACAGATCAAGGGTGCTAAAACGCGCTAAGTCGACATTGCCATCGTAAGGCACATACTGAGGGATACCATCAAGGAAGACTGGCACTTGCCGTGAATCAAAACCGCGTACGCTGACAGTTTGCTCGTTGCGCGTGCCACCTTCGCGCAAGCTAACGCCTGGCAGCATATTCACTGCTTGACCAACATTGTCGCGATTAAAACGCTGCAGCTTTTCACTGCTAATCACGTGCTCAGAAGCCGTTTTCGGATCGTCATTAGTACCTGTGACAATCACATTACCTAGATTGAAAACGTTTGCAGCGGCCTGCGCCAGCCCTACATCGAAGAACAACGGCAAACCGATGAACGCCGTCAGCGCTAACCTGCTTTTAGTGTTCCCTTGCTGCATATAAGCCTCTAAGCACCGTTATGTAAATTGAAATATAACGGTACTTGAAATACCTATGCGAATAAATTCGCTCTAACGAAGTACCTCTTTAGGATTAAGGTCTAAAGCCGTCCAATTACGGCGGAATGCTCTTACATACAGCTTACAGTCTAGAGAAACGTACACCCACATCCGCTGGTTTGCCAAAGTAAGTCGAGGTCGTCACCAAGCCATCCACACCTGTCGCAGCGTACTGTGCAGCATTATCAAGGGTGATGCCGCCGGCAGCCAATTGAATCAGAGCAGGATTAATCTGACGTACCTTTGGCACTAAAGCAATCAGCTGCTCTGGGCTCATTTTATCGTATTGCACCCCATGAATCGGTAAACACATCACGGCTTCAAGTTCTTCCGCAGTTTCCACTTCCAGCAGAACTTGCTTCTCACAGTCTTGCGCCAAAATACGCTCAACACATTGCGCTACGGCGGAAAAACCACCAATAAAGTCAACATGCTGTTTAAACAATAAAACCGTTTCAGAAAGACCCAAACGATGCGGATACGCACCACCGGTTAGAATGGCCTTAATCGACAAGGCTTTGCTACCGGGAAAGACTTTACGCGTAGTTAAGATATTAATCGCCGGATTAACATGCTTTGCCGCGCAGACTAATGCGTGCGTACGCGTGGCGACGCCGGAGGCATATTCAAAAATATTTTGGATGACCTTAGTGATCTCATTGAGTGCGCTAAAGCTGCCCTCAACAATAAAAAACGTTTGCTCAGCAGCAATCGCCTCACCGCTGCTCGCCATACTCACCACCTGAGCACCAACCTCATGCACCAATAACACCGCTTCTTCAGTGCCACACACAATCGCAGCATGGCGACAGTAATACGTCATCCGTGCTGGCTGTTCACCAACGCCTAATAACTGCGTGGTCAAATCAAAATAAGGCAAATCCTCTTCCAACCAAGCATGCACGGTATTAGACTTAATCCGCATGATACATCTCCATCATAATTAGGCTTTGTCTGCGCTAACGTTGGAACACACGTAAACTACAACAGCCGTCTTTAATTCAACTCGTTCTCAACGACCCAAACTGCCGCTTCAGTACGCGAGCGCATACCCAGCTTACTCAACAGACGTTTAACATGTACCTTCACCGTACCTTCAGCAATATCAAGACTGCGTGCAATCATCTTATTACTTTGTCCTTTAGCGATCAGTTTCAACACGTCTTTCTCACGCTTAGTCAGCATTGGAGGGTGCGTTTGACTACTGGTTGAGCGGCTGCGGATCGCTTGTGCAAGAATCTGCGTCAACTCAGAACTCAATGCAAGCTTACCCTGTGCAGCTAAGCGTATTTGCTCAATCAGCTCTTCAGGCTCCATATCTTTTAATAGATAACCGTCCGCACCCTCGCGCAAAGCCTCCAAAACATCATCATGATCATCCGACACACTAAAAATAACGATACGGGTATCCACTCCAGCACTACGTAGCGCTCGAATCGTTTCAATTCCGTCCATACCCGGCATATTCAGGTCGAGTAAAATTAAATCCAGATCTAGAATAAGTGCCAGCTCCACCGCCTCTTGCCCTGAACCCGCCTGCGCAACTGGTAATAGGTCATCCTCCATGGACAGCAAATCACTTAAGCCACGGCGCAGCATAGGGTGATCATCAACCAACATGATCCGTGTGCTATGACTGTTCAAACTATTCAAAGTCAATCTCCCGTTCTAACTGGCTGCGCTTATATTGCGGCAAGAATTGCACATGAATACGCGTGCCTGGCTGCAAAGCACCAATGTGTATGTTTCCAGACAGGCTTTGTGCACGCTCAGTTAAAATACTGAGCCCGTAGTGACCTGTCGGGCTACTCGTGGCGCTGATACCTATACCATTATCATCAATGCAGATATGTATATAGCCTGTAGCATCTTGGTGCAAAGACAACTCGCACTGGCTGGCATGTGCATGCTTAACCACGTTGCTCAACGCTTCGCGAATAATTTGCAAACAATGGATTTCTTCGTTTGGGGTTAGCGGGCAGTGCTCCAAGGCATAACTTAACTTTATTTCTACGCCCGAATGCCGGCCAAATTCTTGTACTGTCGCACGCACCGCTGCAGATAAACCTGGCGTATCCAGCTGAATACGGAAAGTCACCAAGAGTTCTCGTAATTGTCGGTAAGCAGTATTTAAACCTGTTTGTATTTCCGTCAGGGTCGTATTCATATCTTCTTTAGAAAAATCAGCCGCGATTTGTTTTTTAAGTCGCACCAGTTGAATTTTCTGATACGACAGCGCCTGCGCCAGCGAATCATGCAACTCTCTGGCAATCACTGCACGTTCCTCCATTAAAGCGATGCGCGCTTGATTTTGCCCCATCTGATTTAGACTCAAAGACGCCGAAAACAGCTCTGCAAGCGCATTCAGCAACAGCTCTTGCCATTCCTGCATCCGCATCTCAATTGGCACCTCGACACGCAAATCACCTAAGTGCTCACGCTCAGTGCAGATCACAAAACTCATCACGCGCGCACCGCTAGGGACAAGTCCTTTATTGACCAGTACCGGACATTGCGCGCAACTGGGCAGTTTGCAATAAGAAGGCGCATGCTGCTGCGAGGAAAATGCAGTGTGTGCTTCTTGCTTTGGGTTGTCCAAAGAATAGGTTAGGCACAATGTTACCGGTCCCAAGCCTAAGGTTTGCTCAATAGGTTCAAGTAAATCGGCCAAAATGGGTAGCGGATCAGCGCTGGTTTTATACAAACTGCGCGCACTATTAAACAACAAGGCTAATGACCGATTACTGCGCTGTAATTCCGCAGTTTTTTCATCGACCTTATTCTCAAGGTTCTCGTACAAATCAGACAGCTCGCTGCTCATTTGATTAAGCGTCTCAGCCAACACGCCTAACTCATTCTGCGCGGTAAATTTAGCGCGTCCAGAAAATGAACCACGACCAATGCCTTTAGCTAACTCAACCAGTTCCTGTAACGGCATCAGCAAGGTGTTGTGCACACCTAAAATAACAATGAAACCGATCAGCACCGTGACAAACAATGTGCTGACCTGCAAACCGCGAATAAAAGATAATTTACGCTCGGACTCAGCTTGCAACTCGCCGACAAAACCATCCAGCAGATCGACGAAAATTGGCACTTCTAGACGAAAAGCCCGTTTTTGAGGTGGTGTTTGCTGCAGTAAAGGCAGCATTAACTGACGCCACTGATGTTGCACTCGCACATATCTTTTAGCGAGATCATGTTGTGTATTTTTATCAACAGCAGTCATCAGAACGGGCGTCGCGAGGGTATCTTCAAACTCGTCAATATATGCTGGCAGATCCTCTGCCGCCGCTTCATTGGCCAATAATGCTAGACGGTAAGCCTGCATGCGCAAGCTTCCAGCCTTATTCAGCGCAGCAGCATCACCGCGGATCGAGTCCGACAAGTGCATACCACCCAACATACTCGCCAACATGACGCCAATAATTAAAGTAAACGCCAACAGCGTGCGCACCGCCAGCGAGTGGGTTAAACGCACACGAGGAAACTCAGCCATCGTTATTGATAGTCCTATGGAATTGCCTAGAGGTATTGCTTGTACTGATTATTCAGTAGTCGCTGTTATCAGACTACCCTTATACCCCTTTATATCCAAACTCTATTTTTTTCGTAAAAGCAACCGAAAAATATCATTAAGCTTTTGATTATAAAGGATTTAATCTTACATAAAACGATATCTAAAAGTAGGTATACAGCTCTCCCTATACATATTTACCCTCCATCAATACTGACACAGATCAATTAAGCTTAGCCGCCGCATCCATACAGTGCGAGGCAGTGCAAAGTCACTCCTTTTGCAATAAGCGTGTCATGGAGAGTACATATTATGAGCAACAATATCGAAAAGTGGGATGTGGAAGACCCAGCGTTTTGGGAATCAACCGGCAAAAGAATAGCCAATCGTAACTTATGGCTATCCATCCCCAACTTGCTACTCGGTTTTGCAATATGGCTGATGTGGGGAATCATTACGGTGCAGATGCTCAACCTTGGCTTTCCATTTACGCCAGTTGAGTTATTTACCTTAACCGCTATTTCCGGTTTAGCGGGCGCCACTTTTCGTATCCCGGCATCCTTTATGATCCGCATTGCCGGTGGACGCAACACTATTGTTTTCACCTCTGTATTGCTGATGATTCCCGCCATTGGCACAGGCATGGCATTACAAGACACTAACACACCGTTATGGGTGTTTCAGTTATTGGCTCTTCTCTCAGGAATTGGCGGTGGTAAGTTTGCTTGCTCCATGAGCAACATCAGCGGCTTCTTCCCGAAAAGCCAACAAGGTTTAGCGCTCGGCTTAAACGCAGGCTTAGGCAACTTTGGTGTGACCACCATGCAAATCGTCATTCCGTTAGTGATGACCATGGGCATCTTTGGCGCACTGGGTGGCGGATCAATGGAGCTGATGAAAGACAGCGGTACTTTAATTGGTCGTATTCCAGCAGGTTCAAACACTTGGATTCAAAACGCTGGCTGGATTTGGTTAGTGTTTTTAATTCCACTGATCGGAGTGAGCTGGTTTGGCATGAACAACCTGCTACCCATCACGCCCGAGCCCGGTTCAGTATTAGGTGCATGCAGCAAAATTTTCGGTCTGTACGGCATTAGTTTTATCACATCAGTTGTCGGTTTATACCTCTACCTACCCGAGCCGATCGGTCTTGGCGTACTGAATATGTGGCTGGCCATGCCGCTAATTATGCTGAGCACACTAGGCTTACTGCGCCTGATACCAGGTAGCATCAAACCCAACATTAAACGCCAGTTTGCAATATTTAACGACAAACATACTTGGTCAATGAGTGTTCTTTACATTTTAACCTTTGGCTCGTTTATTGGTTTCTCTATGGCGCTACCGCTGTCGATCACCGTGATCTTTGGTTACATCACCGAAGTAGCAGCTGATGGCACTATCACTCGTGTCGCTAATCCGAATGCACCCAGCGCTTTAACCTACGCATGGATTGGTCCTTTCCTTGGCGCGCTTACTCGCCCGATTGGCGGCTGGATCTCCGATAAAGTCGGAGGCTCTTTGGTCACGCAAATTATTACTTTAGTCATGGTCGTAGCATCTGTTGCACTGGGTTACACCCTGCAATTGGCTTATAGCTCTGCTCATCCTGAAACCTTTTTCTTCGCCTTTATTGGTCTGTTCTTAGTGCTATTTGCGGCATCTGGAGTGGGCAACGGCTCAACCTTCCGCAGCATCGGCATTATTTATAACCGCGAGCAAGCCGGCCCAGTTCTGGGATGGACCTCAGCGATTGCTGCTTACGGTTCATTTGTTGCGCCAGTGGTCATCGGCGAGCAAATCAAAGCGGGCACACCAGAAGTTGCAATGTATGGCTTTGCAGTGTTTTACGCGCTGTGCTTGATCCTCAATTGGTGGTTCTACTTACGCAAAGATGCGTATGTAAAAAACCCTTAAACCGCACCGTATATTTGGATATTGGGAGTTACTAATGAACATCATGGTTGCTTACGACAATTCAACAAATGCGAAACAGGCTTTGGACAAAACCTTGCAGATGTTTGCGGCGTTAAAACCAAAAATCACTTTAGTTGGCGTGGTTGAAAATGTGTTGGGTTCCAGTGGCGTTAATGAAGAGCGCTATTTGGAGTTCAAATATGATTTTTCAGAAGGCCTGCGTGAAACCGCACAAACCTTAAATGAATTGGGTATCAGCGCAGAAGTGCTAATTGCTGAAGGCGATCCACGAAAAATGATCCTACAGGCAGTGAAAAACAAACAGCCTGATCTATTAGTGATTGCGCGACACAGTGAAAAACTTGACAGCAACATCATTGGTAAAACGCTGGACGCTTGGGTTGATGAATTCAATTTCATGACCTTTGGCGATGTCAGTTCGTTCCTGACGCGCCGCGCACCCTGCCCGGTACTGATTCAGTCGTGCCAATAAGTACTCAATGGATGACGGAGCCTTAACATGAAAGTTTCTGATTTATTCCATTACAAAAGACCTGAGATTAAAGCTCTCCACTTAACTTGGATTGCTTTCTATATCTGTTTCTTTGTTTGGTTCAATATGGCGCCGCTAGCTACCAGTATGCTGAAAAGCGTAGGCTGGCTAACCAGCGATGACTTGCGACTGTTTGCCATTGCCAACGTGGCACTAACGATTCCAGCGCGGATTTTAGTCGGCATGGCCTTGGATAAATGGGGACCACGCCGCGTATTCTCAGTTCTGATGGTCACTATGGCCATTCCAGCAATCGCTTTTGCCTTTGGTGAAACGCGCACGCAACTGTTGGTCTCGCGCCTAGTGCTCAGCTCGATTGGTGCCAGTTTTGTGGTAGGTATCCATATGACAGCCATGTGGTTTAAGCCACGTGACATTGGCTTTGCCGAAGGCTTTTATGCCGGCTGGGGTAATTTTGGTTCCGCCGCTGCAGCCATGACCTTACCAATGATTGCCTTGAACGTGTTTGGTGGCGATGACGGTTGGCGTTACGCGATTGCTACCACTGCTTTACTGATGGCAATTTATGGCGTGTATTACTGGTTTGCCATCACCGACGGTCCCGTCGGCTCGGTGCATCACAAGCCTCGCAAAGTCAGCGCGATGGAAGTCAGCACTTGGGCGGATATGATCAAACTGATCCTTTGGACTATCCCTATGGTCGGTATTTTATCAGTACTGGTCTGGCGCATTGAGAGAATGGGGTATATCGACGCGCAATGGGCGTGGGTCTGCCATACCGTCATTGCGTTAATCGTCATCTACCAAATCATCCAGATTTTCAAGGTCAACTTACCTATTTTGCGTAAGGGTGTCCCAGAAGATGATAAATACCACTTCAACTCAGTCGCCGCGCTGAACTCCACTTACTTCGCCAACTTTGGTGCTGAGTTAGCCGTGGTATCCATGCTGCCGATGTTCTTTGAGATGACCTGGGGGCTTACGCCTACCGTCGCCGGGATGATCGCAGCCTCGTTTGCTTTTGTAAACTTAATTGCGCGTCCGATCGGCGGGCTGGTTTCTGACCGTTTTGGTAATCGTCGTTTTGTGATGTTGGCCTATATGGTTGGTATCGCTATTGGCTTTGCGCTGATGGGTTTAATGGGCGGCTCTTGGCCGCTGTTTGTGGCGGTAGCTGTGACCATTTTGTGCTCCGTCTTTGTGCAAGGTGCAGAAGGTGCAACCTTCGGCATCATTCCATCGATCAAGCGCCGCATCACTGGGCAAGTCTCAGGCATGGCCGGTGCCTACGGTAACGTCGGTGCAGTTTTTTACCTGACGCTGTACACCTTTGTAACGCCTTCACAATTCTTCTTCATTATCGCAGCAGGTGCACTATTGAGTTTTATTGCCTGTTTCTTCTGGCTGAAAGAGCCAGAAGGGGCATTTGCCGAAGAATACATTGTTTCATCAGTAGACCGCGAACTCGCAGCTAACCAGCAAGCAGGTCAGTAATGACGTTCTTCATCTACAAACATATGCGTGCATACAGCTGCCAAGCTTCATTGCACGGCAGCTTTTCAAGAGGATAAAAATATGAGTCGCATTTTAGACCAACTGCATTTTTTAAAAAGAAAACAAGGTGAATTTGCTGATGGCCATGGAGAAACCCGTAAAGAATCCCGTGAGTGGGAAGACGGCTATCGCTCGCGCTGGCAGTATGACAAAATCGTTCGCTCCACCCATGGAGTGAACTGCACGGGGTCCTGCTCATGGAAGATCTATGTCAAAAATGGACTGATCACTTGGGAAACGCAGCAAACGGATTACCCGCGCACCCGTCCTGATCTACCCAACCACGAGCCCCGCGGCTGCCCACGCGGCGCCAGTTACAGTTGGTACATCTACAGTGCCAACCGGGTTAAATACCCGAAAGTACGTAAAGCTTTACTGCAACTGTGGCGTGACGCGCGCAAATCCTTGGCGCCTGTGGATGCGTGGCAGAGCATTGTTGAAGACCCAGTCAAAGCCAAGTCATATAAAAGTAAGCGCGGCCTTGGCGGTTTCATTCGTTCCAACTGGGACGAAGTCAATGAAATCATCGCAGCGGCCAACGTCTACACCACCAAGGCGTATGGCCCTGACCGTGTTGTAGGTTTCTCACCGATTCCTGCCATGTCGATGATCAGCTACGCAGCAGGTTCACGCTACCTGTCCCTTATGGGCGGCGTATGTCTAAGTTTCTATGACTGGTATTGCGACTTACCTCCTGCCTCACCCATGGTTTGGGGCGAGCAAACTGACGTTCCAGAATCAGCCGACTGGTACAACTCCAACTATATTATTGCTTGGGGTTCCAACGTCCCGCAAACACGTACCCCAGATGCGCATTTCTTTACTGAAGTACGTTACAAAGGCACCAAGACTGTTGCGATTACGCCTGACTACGCGGAAGTAGCGAAGCTCACTGACTTATGGCTGAACCCTAAGCAAGGAACTGATGCGGCTTTGGCGCAAGCTTTCAACCACGTGATTTTCAAAGAGTTCCACTTGGAAAAACCAAGCGCGTACTTCACCGATTATGTGCGTCGTTATACCGATTTCCCAATGCTGGTGATGCTGGAAGACTTCCAAAACGGCTTTAAACCCACGCGTTTCTTACGTGCCGCTGATTTAGCCGGCAACCTTGGCCAAGAAAACAATCCAGAGTGGAAAACCATTGCACTGGATAGCCTCTCAAACGAGTTCGTCTCGCCACTGGGCTCCATCGGCTACCGCTGGAATGAGAAAGGCAAATGGAACATTGAAGCTCGCGAGGGCACCGACGGTAAAGACGTTGAACTGCAACTGTCTTTGCTTGATGAAGGCAATCCTGTCGACGTCGCATTCCCCTATTTCGGCGGTGATTTACACGATCACTTCCAGCACGTTGAAGGCGAAGGCGTGCAGTTCCGCCGCGTACCAAGCCGTGAGATTACTTTAGCCGACGGCAGTACAACGCGCGTCGCCACAGTGTTTGATATCAGTGCTGCAGGTCTGGCGATTGATCGCGGCCTCGGTGGTGCAAACGTCGCCAGCAGCTACGATCAAGCCGACATTCCAGGTACTCCTGCTTGGCAAGAAGCCATTACCGGCGTCAGCCGTGAGAAAGTGATTCAAGTCGCGCGTGAGTTTGCTGATAACGCCGACAAGACCAAAGGTAAATCCATGATTATCGTGGGTGCCGGCATGAACCACTGGTACCACATGGACATGAACTACCGTGGCCTGATGAATATGCTGATCATGTGCGGTTGCGTGGGTAAAAGTGGCGGCGGTTGGGCGCACTACGTGGGCCAAGAAAAACTACGTCCACAAACCGGCTGGCTACCCGTGGCCTTTGGTTTGGACTGGAGTCGTCCACCACGTCATATGAACGGTACCAGCTTCTTCTACAACCACAGTTCACAATGGCGTCATGAAACCATGGACATGCATGAGATTCTTTCGCCAATGGCGGATCAATCTAAGTTCCCCAAACATGCGCTCGATTACAACATCCAAGCCGAACGTGGCGGTTGGTTACCCAGCGCCCCACAACTGAACCGCAACCCGCTCGAAGTATGCCGTGAAGCCAAAGCAGCCGGCATGAGTCCAAAAGACTATGTGGTGAAATCGCTAGAAGACGGCTCGTTACGTTTTGCTTGTGAGCAACCGGATAACCCTAATAACTTCCCCCGCAACATGTTTATTTGGCGCTCTAACTTGCTGGGTTCCTCAGGTAAAGGGCATGAATACATGCTCAAGTACCTGCTCGGCACACCCAAACATGGCGTCATGAACGAAGACACTGGCAGCATCGGCTACAAGCCAACTGAAGCTGAGTGGGCTGACGAAGCGGCGATCGGCAAGATTGACTTAGTCACCACGCTCGACTTCCGTATGTCATCGACCTGCGTGTACTCCGATATCGTTTTACCCACGGCGACGTGGTATGAAAAAGACGATATGAACACCTCGGACATGCACCCGTTCATTCACCCATTATCGGCGGCGATTGATCCAGCGTGGGAATCCAGAACGGACTGGGATATTTTCAAAGGCATTGCCAAGAATTTCTCCACACTCAGTGAAGGCCATCTTGGCGTTGAACAAGATATCGTCACCATCCCAATGCAGCACGACAGTCCTGGTGAGTTGGCGCAGCCGTATGGCGGCACCGACTGGAAAACCTCTGGCGAGCCATTAGTACCGGGTAAAAACGCACCGAACATGGTCGTGGTTGAACGTGACTTCCCCAACACTTACAAAAAGTTCACCTCACTCGGCCCACTGCTCAACACCTTGGGTAACGGCGGTAAAGGTATCGAGTGGAATACCGATGCTGAAGTCGACTTCTTAGGCCAGCTCAATAAAAAAGTACTGGATGAGGGTGTCAGTCAGGGTCGTCCACAAATTGATTCAGCCATTGATGCCTGTGAAGTCGTTCTGTCGCTGGCGCCGGAAACCAACGGCCACGTGTCGGTGAAAGCCTGGGCGGCACTCTCTGAGTTCACCGGTCGTGACCACTCTCACTTAGCTGTGGGTAAAGAGCACGAATCGATTCGCTTTAAAGATATTCAAGCGCAGCCAAGAAAAATCATCTCCAGTCCAACATGGTCAGGACTGGAAGATGAGCACGTCAGCTACAACGCATGCTACACCAACGTGCACGAGATGATTCCATGGCGCACCATCACCGGTCGTCAACAGTTCTACCAGGACCACCCTTGGATGCAGGCGTTTGGTGAGCAGTTAATGAGCTACCGTCCACCGATCAACACTCGCACTATTGATCAGGTTAAAGGCAAGCGTGTCAACGGCAACACCGAGATCGTTCTGAACTGGATTACTCCGCACCAGAAGTGGGGGATTCACAGTACGTACACTGACAACTTACTGATGCTGACCTTAAGCCGTGGCGGCCCGATTATTTGGCTGTCAGAAGTGGATGCACGCAAAGCGGGTATCGAAGATAACGACTGGGTTGAGTGCTTTAACGCCAACGGTGCCCTCACCGCTCGTGCGGTCGTGAGTCAGCGGGTTAAAGAAGGCATGGTGATGATGTACCACGCCCAAGAACGCACTGTTAACGTACCCGGTTCAGAAACAACCAAAACCCGCGGCGGTCACCACAACTCAGTCACTCGAGTGGTGTTAAAACCAACGCATATGATTGGTGCTTACGCACAGCAAGCTTATGGCTTCAACTACTACGGCACCGTAGGTTGTAACCGTGATGAGTTTGTCGTAGTTCGTAAAATGAGCAAAGTCGACTGGCTAGATGGCTCAGATACCGATGATCTTCCACAGCCATTACCACAAGATCTTTAAGGAGAACGCCATGAAGATTCGCTCACAAGTAGCCATGGTGCTGAACCTCGACAAGTGCATTGGATGCCACACATGTTCAGTGACCTGTAAAAACGTTTGGACCAGCCGTGAAGGTATGGAATACGCTTGGTTCAACAACGTCGAAAGCAAGCCTGGTATTGGTTACCCGAAAGAATGGGAAAACCAAAACAAATGGAAAGGTGGCTGGGTACGTAACAGCGACGGTTCTATTCGCCCAAGAATTGGCGGCAAGTACCGCGTATTAGCGAATATTTTCGCTAACCCGGATCTGCCAGAAATTGACGATTATTACGAGCCGTTTGATTTCGACTACCAACACTTGCATACCGCACCAGAAGTAGCGCATCAACCGACAGCGCGCCCTCGCTCGGTGATTACCGGCAAGCGTATGGAAAAAATCGAATGGGGTCCAAACTGGGAAGAGATTCTCGGTGGTGAGTTCGTGAAACGCCGCAAAGATAAAAACTTTGACAATATCCAAGCGGATATTTACGGCCAATACGAAAACACTTTTATGATGTACTTGCCACGTCTGTGTGAGCACTGCCTCAACCCAACGTGCGCAGCAGCCTGCCCAAGTGGTGCAATCTATAAGCGTGAAGAAGACGGTATCGTCTTGATTGACCAAGATAAGTGCCGCGGTTGGCGCATGTGCATCAGTGGTTGCCCGTACAAAAAGATCTACTACAACTGGAAAAGCGGCAAGTCTGAGAAATGTATTTTCTGCTACCCGCGTATTGAAGCAGGCATGCCGACTGTTTGTTCAGAAACCTGTGTGGGTCGTATTCGTTACTTAGGCGTTCTACTGTATGACGCGGATAAAATCCACGAAGTGGCCAGCACACCCAATGAGCACGACTTGTATCCAAAGCAGTTAGCTATGTTCCTGGATCCAAACGATCCTAAAGTGATCGCGCAAGCGCGCAAAGATGGTGTTCCAGACTCTGTGATTACTGCTGCGCAAAAATCACCGGTCTACAAGTTAGCCGTTGATTGGAAGCTGGCACTGCCACTGCACCCGGAATACCGCACCTTGCCAATGGTTTGGTACGTACCACCTCTGTCACCGATTCAAAACGCCGCAGAGAGTGGCAAAATCGGCATGAGTGGTGTGCTGCCTGATGTCGACAGCTTGCGTATTCCACTGCGTTACTTAGCCAACCTACTCACCGCTGGTGATGAAAAACCGGTTAAGTTAGCACTTAAGCGCCTACTTGCGATGCGTGTCTACAAGCGTGCACAACAAGTGGATGGTGTTGAAGATTTAACTGCACTTGACGATGTGGGTTTAAGCAAAGCACAGGCTGAAGAGATGTACCGCTACTTAGCCATCGCCAACTATGAAGACCGCTTTGTTATCCCAACTGCACACCGTGAAGAAGCAATGAGCGATGCCTTTGCTGAGCGCAATGGTTGCGGCTTTAGCTTTGGTAGTGGTTGCAGTGGTGATGACAGCGCCAATATGTTTGGTGGAAAGAAGCATACCAAGCGTGAAGTGATGAAAACTGTGCAAGTGTGGGAGGACTAAGTATGCAAATATTAAAAGTCATCTCCCTCTTGCTCGATTACCCATCACAGGTGGTCATTGACGCGCGTGATGAGTTGGCTGAAGCCATTTCGGCAACGCGCGTAATTAGCCCTGAGCAGCGCACTGCTGTTCAGACGCTACTGAACGAATTAACCACCACTGAATTGCTCGACACACAAGAGAACTATGTCAGTCAGTTTAATCGTGGCCGCCATTTTTCTTTGCTGTTGTTTGAGCATGTGCATGGCGAATCAAGAGACCGTGGTCAAGCCATGGTCGACTTGATGGCTCAGTATGAAAATGACGGTTTCAATGTCGATGTCAAAGAACTACCTGATTATATTCCTCTGTATTTGGAGTATTTATCCTACTGTGACGAAGCCACTGCGCGCGCAGGCTTGGCCGATATTGAACACTTGCTGGCATTACTGGCTGCTCGCTTAGAAGAGCAAAACAGTCCTTACGCGGCCTGTTTTACCGCACTTTTACAAATTGCTGGGTTTGAACCTGAACTGGTAGTGGCTGAAGTGCGCGAACAAGTCAGCAACGAAGTCTATGACGATAGCCTAGAAGCGCTTGATGCGCTCTGGGAAGAGGAAGCCGTCACCTTTATGGACGGCAGCCAAACCGCCAGTTGTGGGGTCAGCAATGGCAGTACTGCCCAGCATAAACCTCGTGAAGAATCGGCTGTTCCGCTGCATTGGGTCGATTTCGCCCATGACGCTACCGCTGCTCATAAAGTATAGGAGAACACTATGTCTAACTTTAACCTGTTATTTTTTGGCGTGTACCCGTATATAGCGCTAGCGATCTGTTTGATTGGTAGCTGGGCACGCTTTGATTGGTCGCAATACACCTGGCGCGCCGGTTCCAGCCAAATGCTTGATGGCAAAGGCATGCGCATGGCCAGTAATTTGTTCCACATTGGAATTCTCTTTGTTTTGGCTGGGCACTTTGTGGGCTTACTGACACCGCATGCGCTTTACCACCATGTGATCAGCACAGAAAACAAACAATTACTGGCGATGGTTTCCGGTGGTGTTTTCGGCATTATCTGCTTGATCGGTTTGATCATGCTGATCAAGCGCCGCATGACCAATCCACGCATCCGTGCCACGTCGAGCACCTCAGACATTATGATTTTGTTTGTCTTGCTAGCGCAGCTGATTCTGGGTTTGCTAACCATTGTCGCCTCCACTCAACACCTTGATGGCTCGGTGATGGTGATGCTCGGCAATTGGGCACAAAGCGTGGTGACACTGCAGCCCATTAAAGCCGCTGCAGCGATTGCTCCGGTTGGCATTATCTACAAACTGCACGTGTTCCTCGGTGTGACTTTATTTGTTCTGTTCCCATTTACCCGTTTAGTGCATATTGTTAGTGCGCCAATCTGGTATCTAGGCCGCCGCTATCAAATTGTTCGTCAAAAAGGTTAAGGAGTGTTGTTATGCATCATTCATCTACCCCCCTGTTTACAGATGCTGCTCACGCAGCACCTGTAACACCTAACGATGCTTTATTACCGCTATTGATTGCCACCAGCAATCAAGATTTACCGATTGTGCGCGTCAATGGTGTCGAAATTAGCAGCACTGCGATTGCTCAAGAAATGCAATACCATCCTGCTGATTCACAACGTGAGGTGGTTTTTTTAGCCGCACAAGCATTAGTTTTGCAAGAACTTTTAAAACAACGTGCAGCAAATATCAACCTTGCGGTTAACGTGCAAGATGCTGAATCCTTAGAGGAAGCTACCACTCGCTGCTTACTCGATCATGAGATCAGCACGCCAAGTATTGGTGATGCAGAGTTAGAAACCTTCTATCATCACAATCCGCGCAGCTTCACTACACCACCTTTGGTCTCTGCTAAGCATATTCTAATAGCAGCCGATCCTGAGGATGATGCAGAGCGCAGCACACAGCAAGAAATCGCTGCAAACATTATCGAGCAGCTACAGGCTGGTGCTGATTTTTCCCTGATGGCACTGACACACTCAGCCTGCCCCTCTAAGCAACAACAAGGCTCACTAGGACAGCTATCCCGAGGACAGACGGTACCTGAGTTTGAACGTCAACTTCTACGTTTGCCGCTCGGCTTAGCAACACAACCAATCGAGTCTCGCTATGGTTTCCACATTGTCGTGGTTGAACAGCGTGTTGAGGGTGAACTACTACCCTTCCACATAGTTAAAGAGCGCATTGCGGCCCAACTAAGCCAGCGCGTTTGGCAAAAAAGCGTCACTCATTATCTACAGATGCTCGTTGGAGAGGCGACAGTTGAGGGCATTACATTGCAGGGTGCGGCCTCGCCGCTTCTGCAATAACAAGCAAGAGGAGTGACGTCATGTCTTCAGCATTGATTGATGGTTTTGGTCGAAAAATAGATTACGTACGCTTATCGGTGACTGATCGCTGTGATTTTCGTTGCATCTATTGCATGGCTGAGGACATGACTTTTTTGCCACGCCAACGCATTCTAACCTTGGAAGAAATTCATCGCTGCGCTGAGTTATTTGTTGCCAATGGCGTTCGTAAAATTCGTCTGACCGGTGGTGAGCCGTTAACCCGTAAGGGTATTGTTGGTCTGTGTGAGAAAATCAGCGCTATCCCAGGCTTAGATGAACTAGTGATGACCACCAATGGCTCGCAACTGACTAAATATGCACAACCCCTGGCTGATGCAGGCGTTAAACGGCTTAACATCAGTTTAGACTCACTCTGCCCTGATAAATTTAAAGCTATGACCCGCGTGGGTGATCTGCAGCAGGTGCTGGATGGCATTCAAGCCGCACGTCAAGCTGGCTTTAAAAACTTAAAACTCAACAGTGTAGTGATTCAAGGGCACAATGATGATGAGATTCTTGCGCTAACGGATTACGCCGTCGCCAATCAACTCGATATCACCTTTATTGAAGAAATGCCTCTCGGTCATGTCGGTCGCTCACGCGATATGTCGCTCTTCAGTAGCGACCAAGTACGCGACAGCATTGCCCAGCGCTACGCTTTGCTCGACAGCACCGAAAGCAGCGGCGGCCCAGCACGTTATATGCGTTTAAAAGATTACAGCCTAACCCGCATTGGCTTTATTTCACCGCACAGCAATAATTTCTGCAGCACCTGTAATCGTATTCGTCTTACCGTTGAAGGCAAGTTGTTATTGTGCCTTGGCAATGAACACTCTTTGGATCTACTCGCACTGCTGCGACGCTACCCATTGAGCGATGAACCCGTCTTAGCCAGTATCCATAAAGCATTACACAACAAGCCGAAACAACATAACTTCAGTCATGACGGCGATGTACAAATTGTGCGTTTTATGAGCGCCAGCGGTGGTTAACCTATAGCGCTACAGCATCCAAAACTCAAGAGAGCACCTATGACTATTGCAAATTATGATGACCTGTTACAGGCTGCAAAATCACAAGCAGAACCACAATTGCTGCTCTTTGTGTTTACCAAGGCAGAGTTACCCGAAGACGCCACAGAGCTAGAAAAAGAAAACTTTGCTCAAGGCCTCGGTGGCACCTTAACACCTGTGGTCTGTGTTGATAAAAGTCCTAAAGAACTCGATAACTTTGCGACTTTACTAGAAGAGTCGAAAAAGACTGGGCAAGATTGGGATGTAGTTTTTGTCAGCAGTATGTCAGGCCACGGTGGTATCGCACCGAACTCTGATCAGGCTGAGCAACCCTTACAAATGATGGTGCAAGCCATTCAAGCCGGCAGCATTGGTAGCTTCTTAGCCTTTAGCAACACAGGTGATATTTTAAATATCAGCTAAGCCAATCTCATACGCTACACGCCCATTGCCTCTACGCCGTGGGCCATGCCTATCAAGCTAACCACACTACTACCCTCTATCTAATAACGAAGCAGGGCAACTCCAGTCTCGTATCGACAGGCAGAGCAGAATAGACGTGCGAACTAAAAACCACAGATCCAAATCCTAAACGTTTTACTATAAAAAAAGCCGCACAAGGCGGCTTTTTTAACACAACAAACTTATGCTTGTGACGCTTGCTCTGCCTTGGCGGCAGCAACATCTTTAATCGACAGCTTGATCCGGCCACGACTATCAACGTCCAGTACCAACACGTCAACCATTTCACCTT
>Ga0265295_1002118_pt1 | contig 32621 bp, 29 predicted proteins | sample Munlansysbiofilm_FD_192503 | JGI IMG/M metagenome (GOLD analysis project Ga0265295, IMG submission 192503) | Leachate microbial communities from a municipal landfill in Southern Ontario, Canada - Methane capture system biofilm | ecosystem: Engineered > Solid waste > Landfill > Unclassified ... | reverse complement strand
TGGGGGTTTATATGACACTCCCACCGAAACATCACTGTAAGAGCCTCGACTTTAGAGCCCCCTTTGGTTTTCCTGACCGGAACGTTCAAAACCAAAGGGTCGAAAGCATTAAGAAGATTCAAAGCAACCCCCGACGTTTTGCGGTTTCAGTCAGGATAACCAAAGAGGGCGGCCCCAGGGGATAGCCTCTAAACTGGACTCGGCTTATTTTAACGTTGTTCAGCTGTCCTGCCACCTATTGCCACCTATTGTATAGAGCTGTCTTTCAACGCCATGACAGCTGCGATTAAAAGGGACTTGACCCGCTCAGCATTGTTGTTGAACACCTTCATTACCTCCTCCCATGAGACTGGCACCTCTTCCTCATTCCAGCAGTCGTAATCCGTTGCCATGGCAACGGCTCCATAGGGAATGGACGCCTCACGGGCAAGGGCAGCCTCTGGAGCAATGGACATGTTGATTACATCCCCTCCCAGCATCTGGAACATCCTTGACTCGGCCCTTGTTGAAAAACGGGGGCCTTCGATGGTCACCACCGTTCCCCTCGGGTGGACCCTGGCATTCTGGGCCACCGCAGTATCAAAGAGAATCTGCCTCAACCTTTCGTCAAAGGGATCGGCCATGGGCGCATGGACCATGCCGTTTTCAAAGGATTCGTGAAAAGTGTTTTTCCGAAGCCGTGTAAAGTCGATAAACTGATCAAGAACAACAAAGTCTCCCCGACCGATCTCCTGCTTCAGGCTGCCGCAAGCCGTGGTTGCAAGGATGGCATTCACACCCTGTTCTTTGAGGGCCATGATGTTGGCCCGGTTGTTTACCCCGCTTGGAGTGATGCTGTGGCCCTTGCCGTGACGGGCAAGGATAACCACATCTACACCCCCGATCTTGCCCAGGGTAAGCACTGATGACGGTTCTCCATAATCGGTTTTCACCGTTACCTCTGTTGCGTCATCAACTATTCCAGGGTCGTCCATTCCAGACCCGCCAATAATTCCAACCTTTACCATAGCTCCTTCTCCCACCATGCTATTATTGTCAAAGCCCTGGATTTTCTCCTTAAAAACTAAGGATGCTTATATTCTCCCTAGGTTTTATATAAAGGCTTATCCCATGTCAAGAAAAGACCCGGCAATCTATATATTCACCATAACACTCGTACTCGAACAGATACAATTCGGATCAGAACCGCAGATAGTAAATAGTAAAAAATCAACAGCAGAGCTCCCTTTGATTTCCCCGGCCGGAACATTGAAAACCAAAGGGTGAATACTATCTTTGAACCGCCAAAACAACCTCCGACGTTTTCCGTTCAGGTCAGAGTACCCAAGGGGGATCACCGTCAAACCATCAATTGTGACAAATAGGCAAAGTTAGTACCAAGCCCGGACGGAATGATGTTTATCGTTGACCATTAACCCCACAGTGCTATTATGTGACCGTAAATTCCAGCCCATAAAGGAGACAATGATGATAGTGGACAACCAGCAGATGCGGCCCATATGGTTTGATCAGGACAAAAAGATTGTAAGGATTATTGACCAGCGAATGCTGCCCCACAGACTGGTCCTGGCCGATCTAAACACCGTGGACGACGTGATCCACGCCATTAAGGGAATGCTGGTCCGGGGAGCGCCACTGATTGGTGCTACAGGTGCCTTTGGTGTGTACACGGCCCTGGCCCGGGACAGGGAGTGCAGCTACGAACATCTGATTCTTGAATGCAGCCGAATCAAGGCTGCCCGTCCAACGGCCGTGAACCTTGCATGGGGGGTTGACCGGGTGCTTAAGGCCTGTCTCGGGTCTGATCGGAGCGAAGGTAGAGGTGCGGAAAATCGCCCTATCAAAGGGGGAGACCGCCTTGAAACCGCCCTGAAAGAAGCCCTGGCCATTGCGGAAGAAGAGGCGGAAAACTGCAGGCAGATCGGCCTTCACGGCCTTTCCATCATCCAGGATATCAGCCGGCAAAAAGAAGGAGAACCCGTTAACATCCTTACCCACTGCAATGCAGGCTGGCTTGCCTGCATCGAATACGGAACCGCCACAGCCCCCATGTATGCGGCCTTTGACCGGGACATCGACATCCATGTGTGGGTGGATGAAACCCGGCCCCTGAACCAGGGCTCGAGGCTCACGGCCTGGGAGTTAGGCAAACACGGCATCAAACACACCATTATCACGGACAACGCCGGGGGCCACCTCATGCAGCACAAAATGGTGGACCTTGTGATCGTGGGCAGCGACAGGACCACCCGAAGCGGGGATGTGGCCAACAAGATCGGCACCTACCTCAAGGCCCTTGGGGCAAAGGACAACGACATCCCCTTTTACGTGGCCCTGCCATCTTCCACCATCGACTGGAAAATCGACGACGGCATCAAACAGATTCCCATTGAAGAGCGGGACCCCCGAGAGATACAGTATATCCAGGGTCTTGACAGGAGCGGCAATATTGTGGAAGTCCTGGTACCGCCCGCAACGAGTCCCGCCGCCAACCACGCCTTTGACGTGACGCCTGCAAGGCTCGTCACCGGTCTTATTACCGAACGGGGCATCTGCGGGGCTAACCGGCAACATATCCTGGCCCTTTTCCCGGAAAAGGAGGGATAAAAATTTTTCCCTTGACTTATGCAGACAAAAATCGTTTAAATTTGCCATGCTGACCAAAACGGAAAAAAAAGTAATTTCGGCCCTCCAGGGAAACATGCCCGTATGTGAGCGCCCATATCAGGCCATGGCCCAGACCCTTGGCATGTCCGAGGATGAGATGATCGCAACTGCCAGGAACCTCCACGAACGGGGTGTGATCCGACGGTTTGGTGCGACCCTCAAACACCAGAGATCAGGCTATAAGGCCAATGCCATGGTGGCCTGGAAGGTAGATGAAGAACGAGTCGAAGAGGTGGGACCTGCCATGGCAGCCTTTGATGAGGTGACCCACTGCTATCGGAGAAACCCGACAGACACCTGGCCCTACAATCTGTACACCATGATCCACGCCTCAAGTGAAAATGACTGCCACGCCATTGCCCGCAAAATATCAAAAACCGTAAAGGTGTCCGAATACGCTCTGCTGTTCAGTCGCCAGGAGCTTAAAAAGACCTCAATGCGTTACTTTGACTGATCAAAGACCCGCAACTCCCCACGTATTGTGTGTCAACCCATGGATCCACGACTTTGCAGCCTTTGATTTCTGGGCAAAGCCCCTGGGGCTCCTCACCCTTGCCGCCATCCTGAGGAAAAACCGTATTCGGGTGACCTTCATGGACTGCCTTGACAGGTTCCATCCCCGGGCGGGATCTGGAACAAGGACCTATCCGGACGGGCGGGGGCCCTACCGGAAAACCCAAATCCCAAAGCCAGCCGTCCTGAACGAAGAAGGCCCGGGCCGATACTCCCGGTATGGAATAGATCCAGAATGGTTCCGGGCGGATTTAAGGCAACTTGACAGGCCTGATATTGTGCTTGTCACTTCGCTCATGACCTACTGGGCAGGCGGCGTAAGGGAAACCATTGCAGTGATCAAAGAAATTTTTCCCGAAACCCCGGTGGTTCTCGGCGGCATCTACGCCACCCTCATGACCGACCACGCAGTGGCCCTTTCCCTGGCCGACGAGGTGATTCCAGGGGCAGGAGAACAAAAGATCCAGGAGATTGTTCGCCGCCATACTGGATTTTCGTTTACATCTAACCCTACCCTTGATGACCCTAATGACCTTGACTCCCTTCCCCTTCCGGCCCTGGACCTTGTCACAAACCTAACCCATGTGCCGCTGCTCACCACCAGAGGCTGCCCCTTTGCCTGTGAATACTGTGCCTCCTCATTTCTTGAGCCCCGATTCAGGCGAAGATCCCCGAAATCCATCGTCCAGGAGATCCGCCACTGGCACAATCTGCGGGGGGTTAAAAACTTTGCCTTTTACGACGACGCCCTGCTCATAGATTCTGCCACCCATGCTATTCCCCTTTTTAAGGCTATCATCAGCTCGAATATGAACCTTGCCTTTCACACCCCAAATGCCCTGCACATCCGGGAAATCACACAGCAGACGGCAGCACTGATGTTCAAGGCGGGATTCAAGTCCATCCGCCTGGGACTTGAAACAACAGACTTTTCCAGGACAGGGCGTCTTGACCGAAAGGTTGGCGCCAACGAATTCCACCGTGCCGTAACCCTCCTGAAAAATGCCGGATTCAAACGTGGGCAAATTGGGGCCTATCTTTTGTGCGGACTGCCGGATCAGAAGAAAGAGGATGTTGAACATTCTATCCTCGAGGTAAAAAAAAGCGGCATCACACCTGTCCTTGCCTTTTACACACCCATTCCCCACACCCCCATGTGGGAGAGGGCAAAAAAGGCATCCAGATTTGACCTTGACAAGGATCCTGTTTTTTCGAACAATGCCCTGTTTCCATGTTTTACAGAAACTATGTCCATGAAAATCATTTCACAATTGAAAAAAATGACAAAATGACCTATAGATAGGCAAAATCAATTGGCATCCAAAAGTTGCAGGCCTTATTTAACTGGTTATGCAAGACTTTGAACATGCAGTTGTAGAATCGTTCAAAAACCATGCAGGCAACTTTTAGGTAACAGACGCTCCAAAGCTGGGTTAACGAACGATAAAAAGGTGACATCTTGGATCTATTGGATATTTTTATTCAAACCATCGGGGGCCTGGGGCTTTTCATTCTCGGCATGAAGATGATGACCGAAGGGCTTCAAATGGCCGCAGGCCCCAGGATTAAAAGCGTCCTTGGCGCTATCTCTTCCAACCGGTTCCTGGGATGCGCCACCGGAGCCGGAGTCACGGCGGCTATCCAGTCCTCATCCGCCACCACGGTTATGCTCATCGGTTTTGTAGGGGCGGGCATCATGACTCTGGAGCAGGCCGTGGGCGTCGTACTCGGTGCAAATGTGGGAACGACCGTCACGGCCCAGATGATCGCCTTTGAACTCACGAACGTGGCCCTTCCGGCCATTGCCATCGGCGTTCCCATGAAGTTTTTTTCCAAAAGACGACGCTACCGCTACATAGGTGACATTGTTCTCGGATTTGGGCTTCTATTTTACGGCATGACCGTGATGAAACTAGGCCTTGCACCAATGAAGGACACCCCTGAATTCATCGCATTTTTCACAAAATTTTCCACCGACTCCTATGGGGGAATTCTACTGTGCGTTTTCATGGGTACCCTTGTGACCATCATGGTTCAGTCTTCATCCGCCACAGTGGGTCTCACCATGACCCTGGCCGTCCAGGGGCTTATCTCATTTCCAACGGCCATGGCCCTAGTTCTTGGTGAAAACATTGGAACGACCATAACGGCTGAATTTGCATCCATAGGCTCCACAAGCCAGAGCGCCCATCAAACAGCCAGGGCCAACACCCTGTTTAACGTGCTGGGCGTATCCATGGTCGTGCTGCTCTTTAACCCCTTTATCGAATTAGTCCAGTCCATAACCACGATGATGGGGGCCGCCCCGGTTACCACTGCAAAGGATGGGGAATTTATCAACATCAGCCGCTACATTGCCAACGGCCACACCATCTTCAATGTCATCAACGCCATGTTTTTCCTTGTCTTTTTTCCACAGCTCATCAAGATTGCCATTATGCTCTCTCCCAAAGCAAAGAAAAAAGGGCGCTACCAGCTACCCTCGTTTGATACCCGTTTCATTGACAGCCCCATCGGTGCCCTTGCTAAGGTAAGAGGGGAAGTGATACAGATGGCCGAGTTCACCCATCAAAGCCTCAAACGCACCTGCGAATGCCTCACAGTCCGGGACGATGACCGACTGGCAGAAAGGGACGCAATCGAAGAACACATCGATGAGATGCAAAAGGTAATCATCAAATATCTTACATCCATCTACCAGGGGGGGGTCAACGAGTCTGAAGCCAACGAGATTTCGGAGTGGATGCGAATCACCAACAACATCGAAAGGATAGGAGATTCCATGGAAAACGTTTCCGAAATCCTTGAAAAAATGTATGAAAACAACTATGTTATAACTCCCAATGCCCAGGAGGACCTTGTTACCATCTCCAACGAGGTGGATCATTTTTTTGAGACTGCCATCATAGAGATGGGCGAACATACCCACACTTACGGTTTCATGGAGATAGCCAAGGATCAGGAGGACCTTATCGACTCGTTAAGGGAAAAAATCCGCAGGGACCACATTGACCGCCTCAGGACCGATTCCTGCTCGGTTGAGGTCGGCGTGCTGTTTATTGCGCTGCTCTCCAACTTTGAAAGAATGGGCGATTATTGTTTTAACATAGCCACAAGCATAGACAGCATACAGTAAAAGGAGATCATGAATGGAACCTCCAGGTGATATATGATCGTTTTTGACCTTCAATGCATTAATGGCCACACCTTTGAAGGATGGTTTGACGATGGGGAGAGTTTTGCCCTTCAGCAGGATCAGGACCAGATCCTCTGCCCTGCGTGTGGGACAACAGCCGTGACTCAAAGGCTGTCGCCCATTGCCGTGCGAACATCCCAGGGTTCCGGAGCAAGGGAAAGGGCCAGACAGGAGGCTGCACATGATCTTGCCGCAAGGGTCTCAGAGTTCGTAGAAAAAAACTTTGACAACGTAGGCCCAAACTTTGCCAGAGAGGCCCTTAAAATTCACTATGGCGGAGCTGAACCTAAAAACATCATGGGGACCACAACGGCTGAGGAGGACAAGATCCTTGAAAAAGAGGGCATCGAGGTCATCAAGCTCCCCCGCCCACCGGAACCCGAGGGAAACCTCAACTAATCCGTATTACCAGAGCCGTATTAACAGCCCCTCATCAAAACATTCTGACACATTAAAACATCCAAACGGAGAAGAGCATGGGTCTGTTTCAAAAAATTACCCTCATCATTATTTCAGCTTTTTTTTTAATTTTAATGGGATGCAACACCCTTGGCCTGACGGTTAATTTCAAGGAGCTCCACGGTCTTACCCAGGGAGCCCCTGTAATTCTTGATTATACGGTCATTGGCCGGGTCAAGGAAATCCTGCCCCTGAAAAACGGCACCTATCCCGCAGCCCTTGAAATCGATCCTGACTTCAAGACCCTTGTGACCGATCATTCAACTTTTACCCTGGTACCGGAATACAAGGGCCAGGATCTTATCCCACGGACAATCGTCATGGTGAATAACAAAACTCCTGGCGGCTCCCCCCTCACAGACGGCTCCATTGTAGAAGGATTCAGCCCAACCATGATGCCGGAAGTCTCAAAAACGATTAAAAAATTTGCCGCAGGCTTTGAAGCCTTTAAGGAAAAAATCGGCAGAATCCCGGAAACCGATGAATACAAACAATTCGAACAATCAATTGACGAGCTCGCCCAGAACATGAAGGAATCGGGAGAAGAGATTAAGGAACAGATAAGGAACGAAATTCTGCCAAAGATTGAACAGGAGTTTGAAGCTTTCAAACAAAGGCTCAAGGACCTGCAGAATCAAAACCCCCAGGACCAGGTTACCCAGCCCGAGCTTGAACCCCTGGAGCAAAAGCTCAACAACCTCCGGGAAATATGAAACCCGACCTACTTTTCCTTTTCGATCAGCCCCTTGACAAACCAGCGCTGCATGGAAAGAACAGGCGGCAACATGACAAGCAGGAAGCCTCAAGGGCCACAGATTCCCCTCGGGAAAATCATCGGCCTGGGGAATGGGATTCTTTAGCCGTAGGACTGCCGTTGTCATCTTGGGGTTTGTGGTAATGAGTAATCTATTGGTCAATTCTCCTGGTTGGCCTCCAGGATGGGCAGTATTTCATCTATAACCCAGTCGACATCTTTTGCTGCAAGGCTGCACCCGCCTGCCCCGGCATGGCCTCCGCCTCCGTAATTTGCGAGGAGCTTTCCAACATTCACCCGGCATCTGGGGTTAAAGATGGAACGGCCGATGCTGAGCAAAACCAGATCCCTGTCATGGTCGGCATAACGGATCTTTACGCTCACATTGGTCTCAGGAAACAGAGAATATGTCAGGAACCGGTTGCCCGACGGCACCTTTTCCATACTGCGAAAGTCTGCAACGCTGACCGTTCGGCCATGGATAACCGTGTACTGCTTCAGGATATCCACGTAAAGGCGGTTCTCCTTTACAACGGCGTCACACCGTGCCGTCACCTCTTTATCGGCCATGACCTCTGTTATGGTCTGATTCCTTAAAAGGCCGACAAGCCTCTCCCAGAAAGGCGGATCGGTATTATCCCGGTTTTTAACGGCCATGGAGAGCTGGATGTATGGGTAAGCCTCGGGCCTCAGTACCTGATCCTCGTTAAGGTCTGCCGCATCGATAATGTCGGTCCAATGGATCAATTCGTCAAAATCCTTTGCCAGACGACCGGCCCTTTTATAATACTTGTACACAACCCCTGCGGCAGAAGGGGCTATATCAAAGGCGCCCTCTATTTTAAGCCCCTTTACATCATACAGATCTTCATCATACCCTTCCTTATCATACCCCTCGGGCTGATTGGAAAAATGGTGGTCAAACCAGACCGAACACCGGGGGTCATAGGGAAGGTTTGCCATGATATCCCCCTCTCGGATATCAGCCTCCCCCTTCTGGACTTCGCCTGGCTCGACCCATAGGGTCGGGCTGTCAATGGTTTCCGCCTCGTGGATCAGCACAGCACACACAATACCATCAAAATCGGGTCTTGTTACTATTCTCATGGACGCTCACTTTTTTATAGATTTTAAGATAAATTAAGAACCGCCAAAACAACCTCCGAAGGTTTCCGTTCCGGTCAAAGTAACCAAAGGGGGGAGGAATGACACCACTTTTATCATACGCCCCTTGTTTTAACAAGGCGAACCGCCTTCACCCCGGTAATTCTAATTTTGATTTTACACTAGAGGCGACAGTTGGTATCCCTTTGCTGAACCAAAATTAAAAATACTGGCTCCCAACCGCAATTCTCATATCCAGTTGACCATAGTCCCTGGAACGATTATGATGAACATAATCCAAGACGGACAGGTTAAATAACAATCAATGGGGGCCAGTCAAATGAGAAACTGCAGATTACCCGGGTAAAAGAATGAAATGCATTTAAAAAGAAAGAGAAGACCGTTTTTAGACGAGGTGCGCCAGACCATGGAGGCCCATGGGATGGTATCCCCTGGCGAGCACGTCCTCATGGGCATTTCCGGAGGCCCGGACTCCGTGGCCCTTCTCCTTTGCCTTGTGGAACTCAGGGCGGAGCTTAACCTCACCCTTGGTGTTGCCCACATCAACCATCTTTTGAGGGGGGAGGAGTCGGACGGAGACGAGAAGTTTGTAGAGGAGCTTGCCCGAACCCTGGGCCTTTCCTTTCATCTCCTGAAGATCGACGTGGCAGAACTTGCCAGAGGGGGGAAAACTTCCCTTGAGGAGACGGCAAGACAGGTTCGTTACGATTTTTTCACAGCCCTGTGCCGCAAGAAAGGATACACTCGGACGGCCGTCGGCCACACCCTTGATGATAATACTGAGCAGGTTCTCATGAACCTCTTAAGGGGAAGCGGCCCAAGGGGGCTTGCCGGTATACCCCCGGTCCGGGACAGCTGGATCATCCGACCCCTGATCCAATGTTCCAAAGGCGAGATCCTGGCCTTCTTAGAGAAAAAGAACCAGCCCTATGTTGTGGATTCAACAAACCTTGAAACCTTGTTTCTAAGAAACAGAATCCGCAACAAGCTTCTTCCCCTGCTCAGACAGGAGTACAACCCCGGAATAACCGACAACCTCAACCGTATGAGCCGAATAATGGGCGAGGAAGAAAAATGGATGGACAACGAGACAAAGGCTGTTTTCAACAGAATCTGCTTAAATGAGTCAGGCAGTGAAGTATGCCTTTGCCTGGCAAGCTTTAACGACCTTGCCATGGCCCTCAAGCGCCGGATTGTCCGAAGGGCTGTCGAACAGGTCAAGGGAGACTTGAGACGAATCACCCTTGTCCAGGTTGACGCCATTGTCGCCCTTGCTGCTGCGACCTCCCCCGGCCAAAACCTGGACCTTCCCGGCAGGGTCCGTATAACAAAGCTCGGTAAGAGCCTCTGTTTCAAAAAAGAAGCTATCCCGTTACGGGAAATCGGAAAAGCCATGAAAAGAAAAAAACGTTCCTGGAACAGGGATAAAGTTTTTCTTGCCTAATTACAATTCATGGTTAATATTTGCAGGATGTACCTTTAAAACTTAAACTTTCAGAAAGGAAAAGACCTTGAATCCGTTTTATAAGAACCTCTCTCTGTGGCTGGTCATCGTGCTGATGATGGTGATGCTGTACAATATCTTTAACCAGCAGAATATGGTAGACACCACTACCATCGACTATTCAGATTTCCTTGCCATGGTTGAAAAAGGCCGTGTGAAGAGCGTCATAATCCAGGGCCAGGACATTTACATCACAGACAGCAGTGGGACCAGATTTTCCACCTTTGCCCCTAGGGACAACGACCTCATCAGCACCCTGAAAAAGAACGGAACAAGCATCAAGGTCAAACCTCCCACAGAATCCTCCTGGTTCATGTCGATCATAATCTCATGGTTGCCCATGATCGTTCTGATCGGCGTGTGGATCTTCTTCATGCGCCAGATGCAGGGGGGAGGAGGCGGCGGCAAGGCCATGTCCTTTGGGAAAAGCCGGGCCCGGCTCATGTCGGACAAGGGAGACAAGGTCACATTTGAAAATGTGGCCGGAATTGATGAGGCAAAAGAAGAACTCGAAGAAGTGGTTGACTTTCTAAAAGAGCCCGGCAAGTACACAAGACTCGGAGGCCGCATCCCTAAGGGAGTCCTTTTAGTAGGTGCTCCAGGAACGGGCAAGACCCTTCTTTCCAGAGCCGTTGCAGGCGAGGCAGGTGTTCCCTTTTACACCATTTCAGGATCTGACTTTGTTGAAATGTTCGTGGGTGTCGGGGCCTCAAGGGTGAGGGATCTCTTTGCCCAGGGCAAGAAGAATGCACCGTGCATCATTTTTATCGATGAAATAGACGCAGTCGGCCGACAGAGGGGCGCAGGCATGGGCGGGGGCCACGACGAAAGAGAACAGACCCTGAACCAGCTTCTGGTGGAAATGGACGGGTTTGAATCCAACGAAGGAGTCATTCTCATGGCCGCAACCAACCGGGCCGATGTGCTTGATCCAGCCCTTTTGAGACCCGGCCGGTTTGACCGGCAGGTCTACGTGGATCTGCCCGACATCAAGGGAAGGGAGGGTATTCTCAAGGTCCATATGAAAAAGACTCCCCTTGACGAAGATGTCGATGCCCACGTCCTTGCCAAGGGCACTCCGGGATTTTCAGGGGCGGATCTTGAAAACCTGGTTAACGAGGCAGCCCTTCTTGCGGCAAAAAGAAACCAGGAAAAACTTGGCGTGATGGATTTTGAAGATGCCAAGGATAAGGTGTATATGGGACTTGAACGAAAATCCAAGGTGATCCGGGAAGACGAGAAAAAAACAACGGCTTACCACGAGGCAGGCCATGCCCTTGTGGCGAGACTTCTGCCCGGAACCGATGCTGTAAACAAGGTAACCATCATTCCCAGGGGCCGGGCCGCAGGTGTCACCTGGTTTCTGCCCGAAGAGAGGGACTTCAAGTATAAGGACCAGCTGGAGAGTGAGCTTGCCGTGGCCTTTGGCGGCAGGGTAGCAGAAGAGCTCATCTTCAAACGCATCTCAACCGGAGCCTCCAACGACATAAAGCAGGCAACCGCCATCGCCAACAAGATGGTCAGGACCTGGGGTATGAGCGATGAACTAGCCCCCCTTGCCTATGACAAGGGAGACGAGCATATCTTCATCGGCAGGGACATGGGCCAGGCAAGGGAGTACTCCGAAGACACGGCGAAAAAGATAGATGCAGAAGTTGCGTCCATCATCCAGCGAAGCCATTACCGGGCAAAAACGGTACTCGAGGAAAATATCGAGATTCTTCACAGGTTGGCCGAACTTCTCCTGGACAAAGAAACTGTCATGGGTGAGGAGCTGGATGAGTTGATTCATTCAATGAAACCCGACTTCAAACCTTCCTACAGGAAATCAACATCACCGAAACCAGCCGCAGACAAGAAGGATGCTGAACCAAAAGCCCAGGAACCTGCAAGGGAAAGCCAGGCATCAGAGGAAAATGAGGCCAGGGGTGTGGAGAATCCCGAAACTGACGCACCAGGCAGACCGTCCGATGAAACCCCAGATAAAGCCAATACCGGCAAAGCCCCTGAAAAACAGTCCGGGGGAGAATCCGAAAATGGACAAAAAAAGCAATGACCAAATGCATGGCCGAATCCATCATTAGACCCATGGAGTGGAAAGGGTTTAAGCTTGACTTTAAGCGCAAGCCCTGCATCATGGGCATCCTTAACACCACCCCGGATTCGTTTTCCGACGGGGGTCGCTATCTCAGCTTTGACAGGGCCGTAAACCAGGGTCTATCCCTGGTCGAGGCTGGAGCCGATATTTTAGACATCGGCGGAGAATCCACCCGGCCGTTTGGACCCGCTGTGACGGCCCAGGAGGAAATGGACCGGGTTGTTCCAGTTATAGAGGCCCTGGCAAAAAGGATAAAAACCCCCATCTCCATCGACACCGTCAAGGCCGGGGTAGCCCGGGAGGCCATCCGGGCAGGAGCATCCATGGTCAACGATATCTCAGCCATGGAAAACGACCCGGACATGGCTAATGTGGTATCAAAGGCCCAGGTCCCAGTCATTCTCATGCACATGCAGGGAACACCTTCGACCATGCAGATCAATCCCACCTATGAAGATCTCCTGGGTGAGATCACCACCTATCTTAGGGCCAGGGTTAAGGCTGCCCTGGACGCAGGCATCGCTAGAGGCATGATCATTCTTGATCCAGGAATCGGGTTTGGCAAGACAGTGAACCACAACATTATGCTCATCCAGCAGATAGATAAAATCGGAGCCCTTGGCTATCCCGTCCTCATGGGACCCTCCAGGAAATCCTTTGTTCAAAAAATCCTCTCCCAGAAAACGGACAGGACCGTCAAGGCAGACGACCTTGAGGCAGAACTTGGAACCATGGCGGCCTCGGTTGCTTGCCTTATGAACGGTGCTCAAATAATCCGTGTGCATAACGTTAAAACCCTTGCTCCCATGGCCCGGACCATTGCCGCCATTCTAGGATACGATTGTTGCAAGCAAGATTGAGCCCCAGTGCCTCTGACCCCTGGCCATGGATTTTAAAACCGGTCTTGATTTTTGTCTTTGCAACACTTTCCATCTTCGCCTGTACCCGGGAACCCGTGGATACCAATCTTCTCCTGCCCATAGAATTTTCATCCCTTCCCGCCGACCTTGTCCGTATGCCCTCCCATACCTCCAACCTTGAGATCAGGATCAAAGGACCGGCAAAACTTGTCCAGGATGTCACCCAGGAAGAGATGAGCTATCTCGTGGATCTTTACACGGAACTTGCCATGGATCCGGCAGGAACGGCCTCATCCATCATAGAGCCGGGCTTTTACTCCATTCCCATCCTGGAAGAAAGAATACCACTTAACCCCAAGATTACCATCCTCAAGATAAAACCCACCTATATCACGGTTCAACTGGAACGAAAGATGATAAAGAGGTTGCCCGTTCATGTTCCCTACACAGGCGAGACTCCTCCGGGATTTACGGCCCTTGATGCAGTAGCTGTCCCCGAGGTGGTAGAGGTAACCGGTGCCCAGTCAGTCATTGCGCCGCTTATGTTCATCATGACAAAACCGGTAGACATCACCAACGCAAAAGAAGACTTCAAGAAGAACCTGCCCCTGGATCTTGCCCCCTCGATAACGGTTGATCATCCCAGTGCCATAGTTGTTGCATCCATTCCCATTGTCGAAACCATTGTCATCCAGAACTTCGAGAATCTCGAAGTTGCCACCATAAACTGCTCAAAGGTCACACGAGTGGTGCCGCCCTTCATGGAAATAAAGGTAAAAGGCCCCTTAAACACCCTTAAGAAAGATAATATAAAAGAGAATTTTAAAATATACATTGATCTTGATGGATTGCCCCCCGGGGTTTACGTACGACGGGCAACCATAACCCTTCCCCTGGGCCTGATACTTGCCGACACAAAACCTGAACTTTTCACAGTAACCATCAATTAGGAAAGAATCATGCTGCTGGTAATCGATGTGGGAAACACCAATACTGTACTGGGAGTCTTTGACGGCACCACCCTGGTCGAGGCCTGGAGAATCAGAACTATTCGGGAAGCCACTGTGGATGAATTCAATGTCCTTGCAAGGGCACTTTTTGCGGACAAGGGAATAGACCTCTCAACCATCACAAGAACCGTAATCTCCTCGGTTGTTCCCCCGATAAACAGCATCCTGGACACCTTTGCCCGGCGCTATATCAGCAAGCCCCCCATATGGATCAATCCTGATTCAGTAAAACGCCTCATGCCAATCCTCTACGACAACCCGTCCGAGGTGGGGGCAGACAGGATAGTCAATGCCGTGGCCGCCTTTGAACGGTACAAATCCAGCATGATCATCATTGACTTTGGTACCGCAACCACCTTTGACGCCATATCTGCCAGGGGTGAATACCTGGGCGGAGCCATTACACCGGGGGTGATGATCTCGGCCGAGGCCCTTTTCCAGAGGGCATCCAAGCTGCCCCGGGTGGAAATTTTCAGACGTCCTGGAAATGTAATCGGAAAGACCACCGTCGAAAGCATGAAATCGGGAATCATCTATGGCAATGGGGCTCTGGTGGACGGCATGGTTCAAAGAATGGCCAAAGAGATGGGGTCTACACCCAGGGTCATTGCCACGGGCGGGCTTGCCTCCCTTATTGCAGAGGCATCTGAAACTATTGAAGTTGTGGACAATGCCCTGACCCTGGAGGGACTTAGAATCATTGCCGATCAGCCTGCCCCCTGACCCTTAAGATTCAAAAGAGATCAAAAGGGAATGGGCCCCGTTTTCAAATCTGGACTGCACCGGATATTTTCCACTTTCAAAAACCTTCAGCATGGCCTGATTGGAGCTTAGTACATCTGCGGTCATCCCCTTTGCCCCCCGCTGCCTTGCAAGCCTTGCGAGCATTCCGTAAAGGTAGGTTGCGATGCCAAGACCCTGGAACTTTTCATCAACTACAAAGGCCAAGTCCACCAGGGGTTTGTCCGGGTGGCGGGCGAATCTTGCCTCGGCAATGATCTGGCCCTGTCCGGGAGGCCCGACCAGTCCCACAATGGAAAGTACGTTGCGGTAATCCACATTGAGGTACTCCTGGATCTTGGCATGGGGCATGGTCTTGATGGGAGTAAAGTAGCGATAGTAGATGGCCTGGTCTGAAAACCTGTAAAACAACCTTCTCATACACTCTTCGTCCGACGGCTTGATGGCCCGGAACCTCACCTCTGTATTGTTCTTAAAGGTATGGCATTCAGAGATATGATCGGGGTAGAGCCGGGAACTTGCATGGATAAATATCTGATCGGGATAGAGAAAGTTGTTCTTCTTTGCCCAGATGACAAGGGATTCACGATCATCGGGATGGGCTATTTCAATAAGGGCCTGGGCCCGTTCCCGAACCGTACGGCCGGTCAGAGTTGCAATACCATATTCGGTTGCCACCATGCCCACAGAATCGGGAAAATTGATCTGATTGACTACGCCCTCGATGGTCGTTCTAATGTTGGCTTCACCTTTAAGGTTGCGGCTCGGCAGGGCAAAGATTGTGAATCCGCCTTTGGAGATCTCTGCACCGTTGAAGAAATCCATGGCCTGGCCAGGGCCCGAGGTGACATTGCCCTTGCCCATATGCATGGCGATGCGGCTTGAAAGATCCACCTTTCTTGCCGGGATAATGGCGATGAATCTTTTGTTCATACCGATTTCCATGGGATTGAACACCTGGCCCACCTCCTGGAACTCGACCAATGGATTTTTATCGAGCCAATCCATGAGTTCTTTTGATCCCATTGCATAGGAGGCAAGGGTCTTGCCCCGGTAGTTTTTCTTATTCCGGTTGGTCACAGCCCCGCTCTTGACAAGCTCCATCACGGCGTCCGTGACAAAGGGAGTGTGAATCCCAAGGTTGCGCCTCGGGGCAAGATGCCGGGGCAGAGCCTGGAACAAAGGACCAAAACTGAACGCGAGGCAGTCACCGTCTTCAATGACAGATGCCACATTGGCAGCCACCCTGTCATGGACCTCGTCCACGGGCCAGATGGGCAGATAGATTATGGGATCGCAGCTCTCCACAAACCAGTCAAATTCGTCAACCGAAACAAAGGTGTCGCCAAAGGTGCAGGGCAGATCCGGGTTGATTTCACCGATCACAAGGCTTGCCTGGTCCATGGCCTGGCGGGCCACATCAACGGCAATACCCAGGGAGCTGCGGCCATTTTCATCGGGTGGTGTAATTTGAATCAAAGCTGCGTCCACGGGAATCTGGTAGTCGTTGATCAGCTGGGGAATGTTTGAAAACCTGCTGGGAATCAAATCCACCCTTCCCGCTTGAACGGCCTCGCTTGCCACCCACCCGGAGAAAAAAGTTTTAAGCCTTGACCGATTGGAACGAAGGGCCTCGATGGATATGGCGTCCCCAAAACTAAGAATTTGAATCAGGGTGAGATCTGCAAGATTTGGCGCTGTTGAACTCATTAAAGCCTTGACAAGGGTTCTTGGCTCTGCTGCACCTGTTCCAAGGAAAACATTCATCCCCGGCTTAATTCCGGCCAGGGCCCTGACCGGTGTAACCAGTTTTTTCTTCCACAAAGGGGCTCCCGATTTATTCATAATTTACGCCTTGCCCGCCTTCTTTAGGGACTCGTTAAAAACAGCGTAGAACTGTTCATGCTCCTTGATTGCCAGTACAAGTATCTTTTCAAGCTCGTCAAGGCTTGACCGGTTGACCACTATATCGACACTCTGTTCAAGGGCCGCCATCCTGTCCATGGTGCGGGATCTGTCTGTGACAAGAACCACAAACATCCGTCTTCTCAAAGCCATCCCAAGCAGGCAGAGGGTGTCAAGCACTCCGGGTTTACCAGATCCATCAGACCCATGAGCTTCGTCAAACCCCTCATCCAGAACCACAACATCGAACAGATGATACCTCATGTTTAAAAGGGCCTGTTCAACATTGTCCACCTGTTTGACCACCCGGCCAATGGCCGTCATTACCCTGGCAACCACGTCGGCCTTTTTTCCCATGCACACAAGGACGGTCTGCCTGCCGTCATCCACGAAGTCAAAGGGCTTGTCTGCGGCATCATATTTTTTTTTAACTGCGGTCCCATATGAATCCGTGGTCGAACTGGAAGACAAACCAACGGATCCTCCGGAAAAACTCTCCCCCGGAGATATCTGGATTCGATGCCCGCACTTTGGGCAGAGAAATGAAGCTTTTTTGCCCTTTGGCACCTTGTGGTCTGGAATGGAAATCCTGGCTTTGCAACTGGCGCATACAATATCCATCATGACCCCTCATATCCGTGGTCTATCTCTAAAAATTCTATCTCGGTGGTTGCCTCTCCCCTTGAACTTTTAATGCTGTCAAGCCCCCTGCCCACAGTGTCCTTTCTTGAGGAGTAGGCCATGGCCACCTCCTGGGTGATCTTTCCCTGCTCGTAGAGCGAGATGATGTACTCATCAAAGGTGGTCATGCCAAAGGCCTTGCCCGCCCTCATGATCTCGTAGAAGGTTTTTCCCTCGGATTCACCATGGAGGATGGAATCTTTAACCCTGAGATTTGCACCCATGATCTCAAAGGCAGCCACCCGTCCGCCGCCGCTCCCGGGCAAAAGCCGCTGGCAAACCACCCAGCGGATGGTGTCGGCAAGGCGGATGCGGACCTGGCGTTCTTCTTCGGCGGAAAACATGCCGATGATACGGTTGATGGTCTGGCCTGCATCCACCGTGTGAAGGGTGGAGAGGACAAGATGGCCTGTTTCAGCGGCTGAAAGGCCGATCTCAACCGTTTCCCTGTCCCGCATTTCACCCACCAGAATCACCTTGGGGGCCTGGCGAAGGGCGGCCCTTAACCCCGAGGCAAAGCTGTCAAAGTCGGCCCCGAGCTCACGCTGGTTAAAGGTTGACCGTTTCTGGGTGTGCTGGTACTCGACGGGGTCTTCCAGGGTGATCACATGGACTGATTTAGTCTCATTGATCTCGTCTAGAAGGGCTGCAAGGGAGGTGGATTTCCCGCTACCCGTGGCTCCCGTGACAAAGATGATTCCATTTTTTTCAAGGGCCATTTTATAAAAGGGCCGGGGCAGGTTAAGCTCTTTGATGGTGGGAATGGCCGTCTCTATCTTTCTCAGGACTATGGCATAGTTGCCCGATCTGGAAAAGATATTTACCCGAAACCTTGCCCTGTCTTTAAGGGCGTAGGACAGGTCGCAGGACCCCTCCCTAAGCAGGGTTTCGGTGAGCCTGCGGTCTTGATTGATCAAATTAAGGGCAAAGGTTTCAGTCTGGAACGGGGTGAGCACCCGAAAGTCAGGGTCCATGGTGACCGGCACGAGTTCGCCTGCGGCTTCCACCTGAAGGGGCTTCCCGGGCGTCAGGTTGAGATCCGACACATTCCCATGGCTTTCAAGCATCTGTTCAAGGATGTGATCTAACTCCTGCTTATGCATCCCAACCTCCTGAAAAACGTTTAAGCCTCGGTAAAGTCGGCTGGCGGCGTCTTGAGAAAAGGCCTGAAAAGCGATTTGTTGTTCGCTTTTCCATAGGCCTCGTCCGGGCTGATCCACCCCTTTTTGTAGAGCTGCATGATGGCGTCGTCCAGGAGCTGCATTCCGTACTGCCTGCCCGTCTGGATCATGGAAGGTATCTGGTGGGTCTTTGCCTCCCGGATCAGGTTTCGAACGGCAGGGGTTGCCACAAGGATCTCCATGGCGGCACAGCGGCCCCTTCGATCGATGCGTTTGAACAGGGTTTGAGCAATAACGGCCCTGATACCATCGGAAAGGGTGGATCGGATCTGGGCTTGCTGACTTGCAGGGAATACCTCAATGATCCGGTCAACGGTCTTGGACGCACTTGAGGTGTGAAGTGTTCCAAACACGAGATGACCGGTGGAGGCCGCTTCAATGGCAAGGGAAATTGTTTCAAGATCCCTCATTTCACCGACCAGGATGATGTTGGGATCCTCACGAAGGGCTCCCCTCAAGGCCGCGCTGAAGGACTTGGTATGCAGGCCCACCTCCCTGTGATTGACGATGCACCCCTGGCTCTTATGCACAAACTCGATGGGATCTTCCACCGTGATGATGTGATCCTTTCTGATCCTGTTTGCCTGGTCAATGATGGCGGCAAGGGTGGTTGACTTTCCACTGCCCGTGGGGCCGGTCACGAGTACAAGCCCTCGGGGAAGGGAGGCAAGCTTTGATATGACAGGGGGCAACCCCAACTGCTCGGCAGTTAGAATGTCCGAGGGAATCTCCCTGAACACGGCTCCGATGCCGTATTTCTGCATGAAATAGTTAGCTCTGTACCGGGCGAGCCCTGGAATTTCATAGCCAAAATCCACATCCCCTGTCTCCTCAAATACCTTGACCTTTTCCTCGGGGGTGATCTCGTAAAGAAGGGTTCTCAGCTCATCGTTGGTCAGAAGGTTGTACTTGATCCGTTCAATATCACCGTGAAGTCTCAGGGCCGGGGGCTGACCCGCCACAAGGTGCAAGTCTGAGGCACCCTGTTCATGCATCAGTTTAAAAAAAGCATCAATTTTTGCCATCGTTAAATTTTCCTCGTTTTCAGGCCTGTTTGATGAACCTCAGATTCATATCCGTGGCTTCCGATGCCTTATTGTCCTGTTTGCTCATCTCCAGAAGTTTGGCGTGGGATTCGATTACAGATCCTATCTGAATCTCGATCTGCATACGCTGGCGTTTAAGCTCAGTTATGTCGCTGTGGAGCTGGGACAGCCGCTGGTGGGCACGGTTGAGCATCTTCTCTGCCTCGACTTCGGCATTTGCCACAACAAGCTCGGCCGATTTCCTGGCGTTGAGCTTCATCTGTTCAAGCACCTTCTGGGACTGGATCATAACCCGCTTAAGCGACGTTTCACGCCTCTTGTATCCCTGATTCTCAAGATCAAGCCTGTGTTTCTCTTCCTTTACTGTAGAAACTTCCAATTTGAGCCTGGCAACCTCATGGGCCACCTCCTCAAGAAAACCGTCAACCTCCTGAACATCAAAGCCCCTGAACCGGGTGGTGAATTCCTTCTGTTTTATTACGGCCGGGGTAATTCCCATTCAAACACCTCTCTTTGGGTTTAGGATAAATTGTAGGCCAGCGTGTGCAGGCTCCCCACAACAAAGGTCTGGAGGAAAATAACTATCATGATGGCAATGACCGGTGAGATATCAAGACCTCCCAGATTAAAAGGAATTCTTCGTCGAATCTGATAAAGAACCGGTTCTGTGACATTGGTGATGAATCTGACGATGGCGTTGTAGGGATCGGGGTTGACCCAGGAGAGCACTGCCCTGGCAATGATAATCCACATGAAAAGACTAAGCCCCCAGTCAAGAACCACGGCTATCGCCCTGAAGAAATTTCCCATAATAAACATATATCCAACAATCTCCTGAAAAATAAAGGTTTAAAATATAAAATAATGGTATTTCAATGACGAAAAGTCAAGATTTTTCATTCCAGTTCAACAATCTGCAGACAATAAAAACTTGAATCTACAAGAAAAAAGATTGACAAACAAGGATCAGTCAATTAGCAATGTCCAATGGTTTGACCATACAATCCAGCAACACAGGTAAATATGCCACCCAAAAAAAAGCCTCATTTTCAAAAAGCCAAAAAAAACAGGATTTTCCAGGATGTGGTAGACCAGATCCAGGAGGCCATTCTTGACCGGCGACTCACCCCCGGGGACATGCTGCCCCCGGAACGTCAGCTCAGGGAGACCTTTAACGTCAGTCGGGGCACCCTTAGGGAGGCACTTAGGGTCCTCGAACAAAAAGGACTCATCGAGATAAGGGTAGGCGCGGCAGGCGGCTCCATTGTCCGCCAGGCTGGCATGGAACAGCTCATGGAAACCTTTGCCCTGCTCATCCGGTCGGGTAGTCTCTCCGTGATGGATGTGGGACAGTTCCGGACGGGGGTTGAGGGAAAAACAGCTGCTCTTGCGGCCCAGAGGGCTTCGGACCGGGAAGTGAGAGCCCTTGAAACCATGCTCAAACAGGCAAGGCAGATGAACGCCAGGGGGGACACAGGATGGGAAAAATTCCTGGATGTGGACCAGGAAATTCATAAAATGCTTGCAAAAATATCAAAAAACTCATTATACATCCTTGTGAGCGAAATGGTCCACGACAACATCCGCCAATACTATGATAAATTCCTGGAGAACACCCCGGGCAGGATGGCGGAGAATTTAAAGGATCTGGAGGATATGATCGCCGCAGTACGGACCCACCAACCCAATGAGGCAGAGCGGGTTGCTGAAGAACATGTGCACAAGTTTATCGTTCACATGGAGGAAAAAGAGGCTTTGCTTGCGGTTCCTAAACCAAAGGCGGCCGATGAGCCATAAATTGACTTTAACAGGAGAAAAGAGATGAACAAAGTTGTGAGATTGTTTTTTGTATCGTTGTTCTGTTTAGCCATTTCAGGTGCCCATGCTGGTGCGTCTGATACCATCAGGATCGGGGTCCAGGCCCCTACCACTGGTCAGTACGCAAACGAAGGTCAGGGAATCGACCAGGGTGTGCGCCTCATTGCCGAGCAGGTCAACGCCAAGGGCGGAATCCTTGGCAAACAGATCGAAATTTTCACCTGCGACGATGAAGGCACTGCCATGAAGGCCGCTATCTGCGCCAAGGACCTCGTAAACAAAGAGGTTATTGCGGTAATCGGGTCCTACACATCCACCTGCGCCGAAGCAGCCCAGGCCACATATTATCGGGCGGGCATCCTCCAGACCACAGACGGTACGAGCGACGCCCTTACCGAGCACGGCTACTGGACCTTTTTTCGAAACTCGTTTCCCAACTCAGCCGAGGCTACCTACACGGCTGACTACTTTGTCAACGTGAAACAATACAAGAGAATCGCCATTGTAACAGACTTCTCCTCCTATGCTGCGGGCCTTGGAGACTCCGTGATCTCCGAGATGAAAAAGCTTGGCGCCAACATCGTATACCAGGGAAAGATCAAGGCAGGCGAACAAAACTACACACCTATCCTCACCAACATCAAATCCACCAGCCCGGATGCGATCTGGTTCGGCGGATATTACAACGAAGCAGGACTTCTCAGGGCCCAGCAGATGCAGCTTGGCGTGATGGCCGACTTTTACGGCTCCAACGCCTGTGGCAACCCCGACTATGTAAAGCTTGCCGGCAAATATGCCGAAGGTTCCTTTCTGATCAACGTCCCCCCCCCAGAGCTTCTTCCCTATGACCTTGCCGTTAACTTCCTCAAGGATTACAGGGCCAAGTACAAGATGGATCCCCCAAGCATCTGGACACTCCTGAACATCGACGGTCTGAGGGCCATCCTCCATGCCATCGAAGAGACCGGCACGACCGACACAAAAAAGCTTGCCGAGTTTCTCCACACCCTCAAGGCTTGGCCCGGCATCACCGGACCCATTGAGTGGGCACCCGATGGAAACAGGGTGGGCAGCGCCCATCAGACTTACGAATACCAGGCTGACGGCTCCATAAAAGCTATCTGGCCGATTGTAAAATAACCAAAACGGCCGGAGCAAAGCAAGGGGCTCCGGCCGTAACAACAGCCTCCTAGGGGTCTATCATATGGACATTTTTTTTCAACAGCTTGTCAATGGTCTAACCATTGGCTCCATCTTTGCCCTGGTGGCGTTGGGATACACCATGGTTTACGGTATCATGAAGCTGATCAACTTTGCCCACGGGGACCTTGTGGCCATGGCCGCCTTTGTGGGGCTCACAGTGTACGACCAGTTCCTCGGCAAAACCACCAACTCAATCCTGGCCATCATCACCATCTTTACCGTTACCGGTGTCATCATTGCAATGGCGGGCATCGTGCTCGAACGTGTTGCCTATCGACCCCTTAGAAAGGCACCAAGGTTATCCGCAGTTGTGTCTGCCCTGGGGGCAAGCCTAGTCATCCAGAACGGCATCATGCTCATGTGGGGGCCCAGGATGCGGTTTTTCCCGGCAGACATTCTGCCCTCAACCACCTGGCACATCGGCGGGGTTTACATCAGCTTTATCCAGGTGGTTATCCTGATTCTCTCTCTTTTGATCATGGTCTCCCTGATCTTTTTCATCGACAAGACAAGGGTGGGTGCTGCCATCCGGGCCACCTCCATAGACCATGACGCATCAAGACTCATGGGAATCGACGTCAACGCCATCATCACCCTCATCTTTGTGATCGGCACCTTCCTAGGAGCCGTGGGCGGTCTTTTCATCGGGCTCTACTACCGGGGCATCAACTTTAACATGGGCTGGAACTACGGTCTTTACGCCTTTGTGGCGGCCATCATAGGCGGCATTGGAAACATCCCAGGTGCCATGGTCGGGGGCATGCTTCTGGGCATATTCAAGGCGTTTATCGCAGGCTATGTGTCAAGTACCTGGGCCGATGCTTTTACTTTTACCCTTTTGATCGCCATCCTTGTCGTGAGACCCACGGGCATCATGGGTGAACGCGTAGCGGAGAAGGTATGATGAAATTTAACAGCCGAACAATGGGATATTCGATCTTCATCCTGGCCATGCTGCTCTTTCCCGCCCTTGCCGACTCCAAGTGGCTGGCAATCGGGTCCACCTTTCTCATCTTCTCGGTGGTGGGCTTGAGCGAAGACATCATTCTCGGGAAAGGGGGAATGTTCAACATGGGCCATGCCCTGTTCTTCGGCATTGGAGCCTACACTGCAGCCATTGCCAACAAGAGCTTCGGCATCCCGATTCTCTACTCGATTCCCCTTGCCATTCTGATTCCTGCCATCTGCGGCATCGTCCTTGCCGGACCCATTATTCACCTGAGGGGCGACTACCTTCTAGTTGCCACCATTGGATTCAACATCGTGTTTCTCCAGCTTGTGGAAAACAACATATTCGGACTCACCGGCGGACCCAACGGCATATTCGGACTTGACACCCCGGTTTTTCTCGGCTTTGATCTTGCATCACCAACGGCCATCTACTACCTGGGAGTCGGGGTATTAATCCTCACCTTTTTTATCATGGCAAACCTTGACCGGAGCAAGGCGGGCCGGGCACTTCACTACCTGAGACTCGACGATCTTGCCGCCAACAGCATCGGCATCAACACCCGGGCATACAAGCTTTTTGCCTTTGGGCTGGGTGCCGGAATAGCAGGCCTTGCAGGGGTGCTGCTGGCCATCCAGTACTCGGCTGTGAGCCCGGAGGCGTTCAACTTCATGCAGTCGGTTCTATTTTTCTCCATCGTGCTCGTGGGTGGTTCGTCGTTGCCCGGAATTCTCATGGGAACCTTTGTAATGTTTGTCCTTCCCGAAATATTCCGGGATTTTGCCACATGGCGCTACTTTATATTTGGTTTTGCCATGATCTTTGCGATGATCCTGAGACCCGAAGGCATTTTTCCGGCCAGGTTTGGCAAGATACCCCAATACTTCAAACGAGGATGATAAATGGCGCTTCTTGAATTAAAAAACATGACCAAACGCTTCGGGGGGCTGACCGCCGTTGACAACCTCAACCTCACGGTGAATAAAAACCAGATCTACGGCATCATCGGACCCAATGGGGCAGGCAAGACAACGGCCTTTAACTGTATCACCGGCATCCACCCTCCTGAAGAGGGGCAGGTGTTCTGGCAGGGAAAAAACATCACGGGTACTCCCCCCCACAGGGTAGCCGCCATGGGAATTGTAAGAACATTCCAGACCATCCGGCTTTTTTCCGAGATGAGCGTGGCCGAGAACGTCATGTCCGGCCGCCACTTCAGGAGCAGCCAGAGATTCTGGCACGGTATCTGCCACACCCCTTCTTCCCTCAGGGACGAACGGACCAACTGGCTCAAGGTCAAGGAGGTTCTCGAGTTTTTCAAGATTGACAACCTTGCGGCAGAACCCGTCGGCAGCCTTGCCTACGGTATCCAGAGAAAGGTTGAGATGGCAAGGGCCCTTGCGAGCGAACCGGAACTTCTGATCCTTGATGAACCTGCAGCCGGGCTCAACGACAGCGAGACCCTGGAGCTTGTGGACACCATATACAGCATCAGAGACCAGGGCGTCACCATCCTCCTCATCGAACACGACATGGACCTTGTGATGACCTTAACCGACTACATCACCGTAATCAACTTCGGCAGTTCCATTGCAGAGGGCGTTCCCAATGAGATACAGTCCAACCCCATGGTAATTGAAGCCTACCTTGGCAGCGAGGATGACGACGATGAATGATATCATGTTTGAAATAAAGGACCTTAAAGTTTCCTATGGAAGTATTGCCGCCATCAAGGGAATCTCGCTCAAAGTGAGAAAAGGCGAGATCGTAACCATCCTCGGAGCCAACGGTGCGGGCAAAACCACTACCCTGAGAACCATCAGCCGCCTCCACGACCCGGTATCCGGTTCGATTCTGTTCAAGGGAGGAGACATTACCCGAACCCCGGCCCACAACATAGTTTCCATGGGCATCAGCCATTCCCCCGAAGGCAGAAGAATATTCGGTATCCTCACCGTGGAAGAGAACCTCATACTTGGCAGCTACACCCAGCCGAAAACCGACAAAAAAATACTCGCCTGGGTCTATGACCTCTTTCCCCGGCTATCCGAACGTAAACAGCAGCTAGCTGGAACCTTGTCCGGCGGTGAACAGCAGATGCTTGCCATTGCAAGGGCCTTGATGTCAAAACCCGAGATGCTGCTCCTTGACGAACCCAGCCTGGGGCTCGCCCCCATCCTGGTCAAGGCGATCTTCAAGACCATCAAAGAGATCAGCCAGACAGGTGTTACCGTGCTTCTGGTCGAGCAAAACGCCAAGGCCGCCCTCAAGCTTGCCAACCGGGCCTACGTCCTTGAGGTGGGCAACCTGGTACTCAGCGGCACCTCCCAGGAGCTCATGGCGTCTGAAAAAATCCAGGAGGCCTACCTGGGCAAAAAGAAACAGGTCTGAACTTTGTTTCTTGTCTCAAGTTTCAAGTTTCTTGACAACCGGCAGGTAAACCAATGATACAACGAAGAATACTCAATCATCCTGTTCTGAACGTTACCCAGGTACAGGAGGTTTCGTTTCTGTGGAACAACCGTCAACTGTTCGGCAAAAAAGGTGAGATGATCTCATCGGCGCTCTTTGCCAACGACATCCAGACTTTTGGCCATCACCCCAAAGACCAGAGTCCCCAGGGCATGTACTGCGCCAACGGGCAGTGCTCCCAATGTCTTGTAATAGTTGACGGGCTTCCGGTAAAAGCGTGCATGACTCCCCTTGATCAGGGCATGGAGATAACGAGCGTTGAAGGGCTTCCCCAACTTCCAGATGATGATACCCCCCAGGCCTTTGATGATGCCGGGACACTAGCCGTTGAGGTGTTGATAATCGGTGGCGGACCTGCCGGGCTCTCTGCCGCAGTCGAGCTTGGCCGCCTCAGCATTGAGACGCTGATCATCGACGACAAGGACCGTCTCGGGGGCAAGCTGGTTCTCCAGACCCACAAGTTCTTTGGATCGGTGGAAGACTCGTGGGCCGGAACCCGGGGGTTTGAAATCGGCAACATCCTTGAACAGAAAATCAAGGAATTCCCGACAGTTAAGACGATGTTGTCTACCACGGCCGTGGGGATCTTTTCCGACGGCATTGTGGGTGCTGTCCACGGCACCGTCTACATAAAAATCAAACCTGAAAAGCTCCTGGTGGCCACCGGCGCAAGGGAAAAAATGCTCGCCTTTCCAGGCAACACCCTGCCCGGCGTTTACGGAGCAGGCGCCTTCCAAACCCTTGTCAACCGTGACCTTGTCAAGGCTGCTGACCGGGTCTTGATCATTGGCGGGGGCAACGTCGGCATCATCGCAGGCTACCACGCAATTCAGGCGGGCATTGAGGTTGCCGCCGTAATCGAGGGACTCGACAAGGTGGGCGGGTACAAGGTCCATGCGGACAAGCTTGTGCGCCTGGGCGTTCCCATCCACACCACCCACACGGTGGTATCTGCCAACGGACGGGACCGGGTTGAAAGCGTTACCATTGCCCAGAGGGACGAGGGTTGGAAACCGGTTCCAGGAACGGAAAAGACCTTTAAAGTCGACACTATACTAGTTGCTGTGGGCCTTACCAAGGTGGACGAATTTTTCCTCAAGGCCAAAGCCTGGGGCATGGACGTTTATGCCGCAGGGGACGCCGAAGAGATCGCAGAGGCTTCGGCCGCAATGTTCACCGGCAAGATCCAGGGGGTAAAGATAGCTAAGTCCCTGGGAAAGTTTCACCGGGAAATTCCCGTGGAATGGATAAAAAAGGCAGGTATTCTGAAATCAAGACCGGGCAAAACCGTAGAACGCCCCGCTCCCGATTTAGGAACAGGAGTCTTCCCCGTATTCCACTGCACCCAGGAGATTCCCTGCAACCCCTGCACCTCAGTGTGCAGGGAGAACATCATCCACACGGACAAAGACCTGATCACCGGCCTTCCAACCCTTACAGACCCTGCCCTTTGCAAGGGATGCATGAACTGCGTTGCAATCTGCCCGGGGCTTGCTGCAACCCTTGTGGACTATCGAAAGGACGGGGAACGACCCCTCGTAACCCTCGCCTACGAGATCTCAAGGGAACTTGTCAAAAAGGGAAACACCGTCACAGTAAACGATATTAACGGCAATTCCCTTGCCAGGGTGTCAGTGGAACGGGTGCTGACCAAGAAAGAATACCCCGGAACCCTGCTTGTCCAGGTTAAACTCGACAGAACAATCGCCAGACAAGCCGTGGGCATCAAGGTCCAGGAGCGGGCCATTCTACCCGAAGAGGTGCCCGACACAACCTCTATTGCCGACGACGCCGTGATCTGTCGATGCGAACGGGTGACCGCAGGCGAGATACGATCGGCCATAAAAAACGGGGTAAGGGACATGAACCAGCTCAAGGCAATCAACCGGACGGGCATGGGTGCCTGCGGCTCCAAGACGTGCAGGCCCATGGTGTGGGGCATCTTCAGGGACGAAGGCGTGGATCTTAAGCAGACAACAGACCGCATCGACCGACCCCTGTTTGTGGAGGTCCCCCTGGGGGTCTTTGCCGGGGTAAAAGGAGGTGAAAATGAATAAGGTCTATGATGCCATCGTCGTTGGTGCAGGCTCCGCAGGTGTGCCCACGTCCCTCTCCCTTGGCCGAAGAGGGGTTAGAACCCTTGTCATCGACGCCCATCCGTCACCGGGTCAGGGGGAGAATAAACACGCCATCGGCGGCATTCGGGCAACCCACTCGGATCCTGGCAAAATCCTGGCATGCATGCGTTCTTTGGAAATTTTTTCCACCTGGCAGGAAGAATTCGGCGACGACATTGAATGGCTCAAGGGCGGCTATCTTTTCCCCGCCTACCGGACCGAAGAGGAGACTATTTTAAAAGGCTTTCTGCCCATCCAGAGGCAGTACGGCCTCAAGATCGACTACGTTGATGCAGAAAGGATAGTCGAGATAGTCCCGGGTATCCAAGCCCAGGGCCTCAAGGGCGGCACCTTTTCCCCCGACGATGGTTCTGCCTCACCGCTTCTGGCAGTCAACGCCTTTTACCGCCATGCCCTTGCATCCAAAAAAGTAGATTTTCTCTTCAAGGAAAGGGTGACCGGCATCACAACCGATGAAGGCAAGGTAACAGGTGTCACAACCGACAGGTCGTCCTACAGCGCCCCGGTGGTGATCGATGCGGCGGGCCCCTTTTCAAGGGAATTAGGAGCCCTTGTAAAGGTCGATATCCCCGTGTTCCCCGACTCCCACGAGGGGGCAATCACCGAACCCGTGGCCTCATTCTTCAAGGCCATGGTGGTGGATTTAAGGCCAGCACCTGGATCCAGGAATTACTACTTCTACCAGAGCCGCCACGGCCAGATCGTATTCTGCATCACCCCTGACCCCCCCATCGTGGGCACCGACAAGCGGGAGACCTCGGTGTTTCTTCCCCAGGTAGCAAAGAGGATGGTGACCCTGATGCCAAGACTCAAAAACATCCGGGTACGGCGGGTGTGGAGGGGTCTCTACCCCATGACCCCGGACGGTTCCCCCCTTGCCGGCTGGAACCGGGAGCTCCAGGGCCTTGCCCATGTGACCGGCATGTGCGGACAGGGATTCATGCTCGGGCCAGGCATGGGAGAAATCATGGCAAGGCTCGTGACCGGTGAATCAACCGCTGATGACAAGCTTGTACTCGACGAATTCTCCCTTTACCGGAGATTTGGCGGTACAGAAGGCTTGCAATAACCAGTATGACCAGCGCAGAGTATCGCAACCGGTCTCAACAGAGGATAAAACTCCAAGGGCAGACAAGGATTACAATAGCAACCAAGGAGAGCTTATGAACCCGTTTACACTGAAAGAGATCGCATCCGTCACCTACAAGAGGCCGGACATCAATTGCGGCTATACAGACAAATCGCTCCACATCAATGTGTCGGACAACACCATTGCTATTAAAGACATCGAGGAGAAGACCAAGCAGACCTTTATCGGCGGCAAGGGGTATGACCTGTGGCTGATGTGGAACGCTGTAACAGGCGCCACAAAATGGAATGACCCGGAAAACGCCATCTGCATCGCATCCGGGCCCCTGGGGGGAACTCCCGGTTATCCCGGGGGAGGCAAGAGCATTGTCACTACAATCTCCCCGTTGACCGGCGCACCCATGGACTCCAACGTGGGCGGCTACTTTGGACCCTACAAGAAATTTTCAGGCTTTGACGTGATGGAAATCACGGGCAAGGCCGACCGTGAAACCGTGATTCTAATCGACGGCATTGGGGAAACGGTTAAGATATTTGAGGTCCAGGGTCTCACCGACGATTCCTATGAACTCTCCATGGCTTTAACCTCCTACTTTGACCGGGACAAGCCGGTTAACGTCTCTGTAGTGTCAACGGGAACGGCAGCCAGTAATACGCTGCTCGGCTGCCTCAACTTCACCTGGTTTGACGCCAAACGAAAACGGGTGCGGTACAAGCAGGCCGGAAGGGGCGGAATTGGAACGGTGCTTGCCGACAAAAAAGTCAAGGCAGTGGTGGCAAGGTGGGGTACAGTCTCCTTTTCCAGCAACAGGCCCGCCGACCCTGAAGCCCTGAAAAAGGTGACCAAGCTCCACGCCCGGGAAATTGCTGCCCTGGACCCCAAACAGAACCGCATGGCAACGGTCGGAACCACCCACCTTGTGCCCATCATGAACGACCACGACTGCCTGCCGGTGAGAAACTTCCAGTACGGGTTCCATCAAGAGGGAAAAAACATCGGAGAAGATGTGTACGAGCACATCTTTGACAAGGGGTTTGACGGCTGCTGGCGTGGCTGTACCGTTGCCTGTGCCCACGGGGTAAAGGATTTCACCCCGTTTACCGGACCCTACAAGGGGCAAAAGGTGTTTGTGGACGGCCCTGAGTATGAAACCATTGCAGGGTGCGGGTCAAACCTGGGCATATTTGATCCCTTTTTCATCCTGGAAATGAACTTCTACTGCGACACCTACGGCCTTGACACCATCTCCATAGGAACGGGCATTGCCTTTGTCATGGAGTGCTTTGAGACGGGGCAGATCAACAAGACCCACACCGGCGGCATGGACTTAAGCTTTGGCAACCGCCTCAACGCCCTTGAACTGCTCCACCAGATGGCAAGGGGAGCGGGATTTGGCATGATCGTGGGTCAGGGCATCCGGCAGATGAAGACGATCTTTGCCAGGGACTTTGGCGCAGACCCGGCAATGATGCAGGACATCGGCATGGAGGCCAAGGGGCTTGAATTTTCCGAATACATGACCAAGGAATCCCTGGCCCAGCAGGGCGGGTACGGCCTTGCCCTGAAGGGTCCCCAGCACGACGAGGCCTGGCTCATCTTCCTTGACATGATTCATAACTTCATGCCCACCTTTGAAAACAAGGCCGAGGCCCTTCACTGGTTTCCCATGTTCCGTACCTGGTTTGGTCTCTGCGGCCTTTGCAAGCTTCCCTGGAACGACATTGTGCCCGAAGACAACAAGGCCACAAAGGAACCTGCCAAGGTGATCAAACATGTGGGATGGTACGCAGATTTCTTCACGGCAGTCACAGGCAGGCAGTCAACCCCTGAGGATTTGATCTCCATGAGTGAAACCGTGTACAACTTTCAGCGGGTCTTCAACCTCAAGATGGGGTACGGAACAAGAGAGCACGACAGCATACCCTACCGATCCATGGGGCCCGTCACCAGGGGCGAGTATGAATCCAGGAACGAACGCTACGACAAAGACCTTGTGGAGAACTACAAAATTGACATATCTTCCATGACCGTCGAACAGAAGATAGCGGCCCTGAGGGAAAAAAGGGAGGCAAACTACGAAAAGCTGATCAATGCCGTGTATGACAGAAGGGGCTGGACCGAAAACGGCATACCCACCCTTGCCACGGTCAAACGGCTGGGAATCGACTTCCCCGAGGTTGTGGCCCTGCTTGCCGCCAACGGAGTCACAAGTTGATCCTGGTGGACGATCAAAAGATGGAATGGTTCGAAACAATGACCGTGGAAAAGGTGCTTGAGCGCATGGAGAACACCGAGTTCTGCGCGGCGGTAAGGCTCAACAACCGCATTGTGTCAAGCCCTAATTTTTCTAGAACCCTGGTACCGGACCGCTCGATCATCCAGATTCTGCCGCTGATTGCCGGCGGCTGAATCTGGGGGGCAACAGTCGGTATCCCCTTGCTGAACATAAAAAACAAGGGGGACCAGATTTTGGGCCAGCACAACCCCACTTAACCGCAAATTGTCTGGGGGAGGAACTACCGATTTGCCTCCGGGATAAAATGTGGTAAGATAAAAGGGTTAATCTCTCAACGGTATAAACCCAGAAGTTCTATATAAGAGTTGATCAAAGGCGAAAAAAACTTGACAAATTCAGACCGGACAATCTGCTTTGAGGCCCTTTCAAGGGCAATAATCACATCTGAACACCCCCCGCCACCTGGGGAAGAAAGATTCAAACCCGCAAGCGTCATGGCCCTGATGTCCTTTAAACGTACTCCTAACCTTATCCTGATTCAAAAGACCGACAACGAGGGCTATCCCTGGCGCAACCAGATGGCCTTTCCGGGGGGGCACTGGGATCCAGGGGACAAAACCCGACAGGATACGGCCCTGAGGGAGCTTGGAGAAGAGATGGGAATCCCGAAGCACCATGTTTTTACCATCGGCTCCCTGGGGCATTTCCAGACCATCAACAACTGGGACATTGAGGCGTTTATCGGGGTCTGGGACCAGGAGAGGAAGATCCTATTTGATCCTGTCGAGATACAGCGGGTGTTTCACATTCCCCTCGCCCACCTGGTTGAGGTGCACATGGAAAGGGGATTTCCCGGACGAATGCCCGGACTAGAAGAGCTGACATATCCGTTTGAAGATATTGTCATCTGGGGAGTCACGGCAAAAATCATCCACCACTTCATGGAGATCATCAGGCAAAAGGTCACCCCTGCCT
>Ga0265295_1002117_pt1 | contig 32639 bp, 20 predicted proteins | sample Munlansysbiofilm_FD_192503 | JGI IMG/M metagenome (GOLD analysis project Ga0265295, IMG submission 192503) | Leachate microbial communities from a municipal landfill in Southern Ontario, Canada - Methane capture system biofilm | ecosystem: Engineered > Solid waste > Landfill > Unclassified ... | reverse complement strand
AAAATAGACCACTGGACCCAGAACCTCTAACTTCTAACTTCTAACTTCTAACTTCCAACCTCAAAATAGGGACAAGGGACGCATGAAAGGGACAGCTTGACTCGTGAGAACGAAGTGATAACGAGAAGGGACGACTAATTCTGCTCGAAAGTCCTGCTTTTAATTGGATGACAAGGGGACAAGGAGAGGGGAAGAAAGGGAGATGGGGAGAAGGGGGGAAAAGAATTTCTAAAGTCTAAAGTCTAAAGACAAAAATAGACCACTGGACCCAGAACCTCTAACTTCTAACTTCCAACCTCAAAATAGGGACAAGGGACGCATGAAAGGGACAGCTTGTCTCGTGAGAACGAAGTGATAACGAGAAGGGACGACTAATTCTGCTCGAAGGTCCTGCTTTTAATTGGATGACAAGGGGACAAGGAGAGGGGAAGAAAGGGAGATGGGGAGAAGGGGGGAAAAGAATTTCTAAAGTCTAAATTCTAAAGACAAAAATAGACCACTGGACCCAGAACCTCTAACTTCTAACTTCTGACTTCCAACCTCAAAATAGGGACAAGGGACGCATGAAAGGGACAGCTTGTCTCGTGATAACGAAGTGATAACGAGAAGGGACGACTAATTCTGCTCGAAAGTCCTGCTTTTAATTGGATGACAAGGGGACAAGGAGAGGGGAAGAAAGGGAGATGGGGAGAAGGGGGGAAAAGAATTTCTAAAGTCTAAATTCTAAAGACTAAAGACAAAAATAGACCACTGGACCCAGAACCTCTAACATCTAACTTCTAACTTCCAACCTCTAACGTCCGAACCAAGAACCAAGAACTCAAGTAAATATTATCATTCACCTAAAATTTTTTAATCATGAAATTTGAACTTCCCGCGTTGCCCTATGCTGACAATGCCCTGGAACCTGTAATCAGTGCCAAAACCATCAGTTTCCATCATGGTAAACATCACCAGGCGTATGTGAACAACCTGAACAACCTGATAGTCGGTACTCGTTTTGAAAATGCCACCCTTGAGCAGATAATTATGGAAGCCGATGGTGGTATCTTTAACAATGGCGCACAGGTATGGAACCACACCTTTTATTGGGAAGGATTAGGCAGAAAAGGCAGCCTGCCGCAGGGAAAGTTGCTGGAGAAAATAAATGAAGCTTTCGGTTCTTTCGATCAGTTTAAAACTGTTTTTGCCGATGCTGCCGCCAAACTATTTGGTTCAGGCTGGGCATGGCTGGTAATGGACGAGGAGAATAAGCTCCGTATCGTGCAAACCTCCAATGCTGGCAATCCATTGCGCGACGGACAAAAACCATTGTTCACCTGTGATGTCTGGGAACATGCCTATTACCTGGATTATCAGAACCGCCGTCCCGATTACGTCAAATCTTTTTGGGATATTGTAAACTGGGATAAAGTTGCAGAAAGATTAGGATAGGTCAATAGTTAATTCAATGAGGGATTAAAAAAGTCAGTAAGGTGATATTTCAACTTACTGACTTTTGATTTTATGCCCAAAGGCTGTTTTTATACCAATCTGGCTTCGTAGCCTGCCTGTTTAAAGGCATCCACGATGTTTGTGGATACTTCGTCAGAATCCACGTCAGCGGTAAAGTTATAATCGGGGGCATCTACCAGCGCCTGCCATTTGTCAAGGCCCCTGATGCCTTCAAGTTTAGGCGTAACGGCGGCAACACAGCCGGCGCATTTTAAGTTGGTATGGAAATGTAGGGTTTTCATGATGTTTTTATTTATTTAACGATTTTTAATGGGGGAATGTTCAAAGTTTAACCCCTTTATTGTGTGCGCCGGATTCGTAGGCTGTTGGCTACCACCGAAATGGAACTCATGGCCATGGCCGCACTGGCAATCACTGGCCTGAGTAAGATATGAAATGCCGGAAACAATATCCCGGCAGCGATAGGTATAGCCACCACATTATATCCAAATGCCCAGAAGAGGTTTTGTCTGATGATTTTGTTGGTGCGTTTTGAGAGTTTTATGGCTGCGGCTATCTGAGGAAGGCTGGAGCCGGTAAGGGTGATGGCGGCTGTGTTGATGGAAGCATCAGAGCCGCTTCCCATGGCAATCCCCACGTCGGCGACAGCCAGAGCAATGGTGTCGTTGATGCCGTCTCCGGCCATGGCCACTTTTTTGCCCTGAGCTTGAAGCTTTTCAATAAAGCTGGCTTTATCTTCAGGAGACAATCCGGCATGGAAATGCTTAATCCCGGTGTCATCTGCCACCTTTTTTGCGGCGCCTTCCTGATCACCGGTAAGCATAATCACTTCAATGCCATCTTTATGTAATCCGGCTATGGTTTCTTTAGCCGATTCCCTTACCGTATCTTCTATGGAGGCCAATGCAATTAATCCGTCTGATGAAGCCAGCAGGGTAATGGAAAATCCTTCTTCAGTGGCTTTACTGATCTCAGACAATCCTTTTTCATCAAGGGCGCAATTGGCCTGAATGAGCTTTAAATTACCGGCATAATAGGTTTTTCCTTCAAAAGAACCTGAAATCCCCATTCCGGGATGATTGGTAAAATCCTGAATGCTGGCAGGTGTTGTCTGTTTTTCATTCAGATACCTTTCAATGCTGCCTGACAGGGGATGATCTGACAAAGATGAAAGCCCTGCAAATATGGCTGCGGCATCCGGCTGTTCTGAAAAATATTTAAGTTCAACCACTCTGGGCTTACCCGTGGTGAGGGTGCCTGTTTTATCTACAACTAATATGTCAATTTTACCGGCCGATTCAATACCCGAAGCATCCCTGAAAAGGATGCCTTGTTTTGCGCCTTTGCCTATGGCTACTACCAAAGCAGTGGGCGTGGCCAGCCCCAACGCGCAGGGGCAGGCAATAATCAGCACACTGATGGCTGCTACGGATGCGAAGCTGAAAGCCGGCTGCGGACCCCAAATCATCCAGATGGCAAAAGTAATAACTGCAAGTGCGACCACCACCGGTACAAAAATGGAGGAGATTTTATCGACCAGCTTCTGAATGGGTGGTTTTGAAGACTGGGCTTCTTCCACCAGTTCAATAATATGTGCCAGAGCAGTGTCACTGCCGGTTTTAAGCGTTCTGATGGTCAGTGCCCCCTGCTGATTCTGAGTGCCTGACAATACCTGATCACCCTCCTGTTTGAAAACAGGCAACGGCTCTCCACTCATCATACTTTCTTCAATCCATGAACTGCCGGAGATGATAATGCCATCCACCGGAAGGGTAGCTCCCGGTTTTACCAGGATGAGATCATCCGGCACTATTTCGTGCAGTGGCACTTCCTCCTGCGTTTGATCCTTAAGTCTGATTGCCTTTTCAGGTTGCAGGTTCATCAGGCTTTTGATGGCTTCAGAAGCCCTGCTCTTGCTCCGTTCTTCAAAAAAGCGTCCAAGCAATATCAGGGTAATAATGACCACTGCCGATTCATAGTAAACATGAACTGGCGCTCCCTGACCACCAAAAATTCCGGGAGCGATGGTATTGATTGCGCTCAGGATAAAGGCGGCACCGGTTCCCAGTGCCACCAGGGTATCCATATTGGTCTCGCCACGCATTATTAAATGTAAGGCGTTTCGGTAAAAAGGAGCACCGGAATAAAATATCACCGGAAGGGTAAGTCCCAGAAATAGCCATTGCATCCACGCTGCAGGATCATGAAAAATCATCGACAGTACAAAAACCGGCAAGGAAAAGACCATGGCGACCCACAAACGCTTTTTTAGCGAAGTTAAGCGCGATTGTTCAAGTTGCTCAAATACAGCCATTTTGTCAGTGGTGTCTGCCACCAGGTCGTATCCTATGGATTTTACTGCCTGTTGAAGCCTGGTAATATTGGTTTCATCGGGTTTGAATTTTACGCGGACATTTTTTGCTGCATAGTTAACAGATGCATCCATTACGCCTGTTTCAGACTTGAGCATACTCTCAACGCTCACTGCACAGGCCGCACAACTCATTCCACTCACTGGAAGGGTCATGCTAATTTTATATTCATTCATGACAGACTTTTTAAATTATTTTTGAAAGTTTTTAGAAAAATATAAAACCAATCAAAAAATCTACTATTTTTGACTCATTCAAATTGGGAAATTTATTTGCTTTTTAATGGTTCAATTTTCATGCCGTCCACGGTGTTTCTTAGGATTGGAGTGTATGATTTCATGAGCGTAAAAGTAAAATAAATTCTAAAAATTGAATAAAATCAGTCATTCAAATATAAATATATGTATATTTATGCCTGAGTAAATCAAAAAATAAGAAAACAATCAAAAACCTCAATCCATGAAAAAAAGTTTACTTTTTATTTTTGCACTGATGTTGGCCACCATGGTCAATGCTCAGCAAATTTTCACTCAGGACTTCAGTTCTGGCACTTTTCCTCCTTCGGGATGGATGATATTTGGTAATCCAGCCAACTGGTCAGCCAGCGCAACCAACCACGCGGGTGGAGTAGCGCCTGAAATGCACATAACCGGAACCCCTCTTTTTACCGGCTATCAGCGCATTATTTCACCAAAAATAAATACGTCCGGCTCCAGTCAATTGATTTTCCGCATGAAGCACAAGTTTGACCATGCTTCCGGAAATACACCCATTAAAATTGGTGTTGAAACCAAGTCAGCCAATGGTGCCTGGAATTCAGTATGGATGGAGAGTTCTACCGCAAGTATTCCTGCACAAACATTAACGATTATTATTGATAATGCCAACGTGGGTGCTACGGATTTCCAGTTTTGTATCTATGTAAATGGTGTTGGATCCAATATGAAGGATTGGTATATCGATGATATTGAAATATCTAATCCCTTTGCGATTGACGCAGCCATGGCTTCTATCGACCTTCCTCCGATATTTGTTGGAAGTAAAGCAGTTAAAGGAGCATTTATCAATATTGGACAAACTAAGATTACCGCTGCCGATGTAAACTGGCAGGTCGCTGACGGAGATATTCATACCGATTCATTCACCAATCTAAACCTTAATTTGGGCCAATCCTATGACTTCGAATGTACCGATTCCCTTATTCTTACCCCGGCAGACTATACAATTAAAGTATGGCTTAGTGCTGTAAATGGCCTGGAAGCCGATGACAATCCGGCAAACGATACCCTGTCAAAGGATATATCTATTCCTACACACCTCATTAACTACCGTCCGTTCTTTGAAGAATTTACCAGCAGTACCTGTGGTCCGTGTGCTTCGTTCAACAACAGCTTTTTCAATAATTTTGTGGCTACCCATAACGATGAGATTACCCTGATAAAATACCAAATGAACTGGCCTGGCAACGGCGATCCTTATTACACTGCCGAAGGTGGTGTGCGCCGCAACTATTATGGCGTGAGTGCTGTGCCTGAGTTGTATGTAGATGGAAAAAAGACGGCAACCAGCTCTGGCGCAGTGAATACTGCACTAAATGCTACACTGGGAACGCTGGCTTATGTGGATATTGTTTCAACTCATGAAATTCAGGGCAATAACGTGATTGTAGATGCCAATATCGTTCCATACGCCGATTATCCAGGAGTTAGAGTGCATATGGCTGTTATTGAAAAGATTACTACTCAAAATGTAGGCAACAATGGAGAGACCTCGTTTCACCATGTGATGATGAAAATGCTGCCCAATGCCAATGGTACCGGTGCAAATCTGGTTAAAGATGCCCCGCTGAACCTCAAGTTTACCCAGGATATGTCAGGCACTCATGTGGAACAAATGGACGACCTGATGGTAGCCATTTTTATTCAGGGTACCGACAAAACCATAAAACAAAGTGGATATTCTCTCGAAGTTGGAGCAATGACCACTGTAAACATTGCAAACGGTGCCATCAACGTACCCGTAAATCAATCTGTCATTGTTGATTTTTCACAGCCGGTACGTATGCGGGGAGGTGCTCCGATAACCTCAGCCAACATCGATCAGATTATCCAGTTTAAAGAAGATAACGCTATGGGTGCTGCTGTGCCTTTTACCGCTACAATAAATTCGGCCAAAACCCAGATTGTGGTTACGCCTGCATCCAACCTGGCCTATTTGCAGGATTATTATTTCAGGGTCGAAGCGCTTGAAAATTATGCTTCAGTGCCCACACTGCCTTTAGTTCGTTCGTTTACTACACTGCTTAATGTTGGCGTTCCCACGCAAAGTATCATCGACTATAAAGTATATCCGAATCCGTCCAACAGCATGATCTACATCAACAATGTGAAAAACCTCGATAAGGTTGAACTCATCAGTGTTGTAGGTAATGTGGTACGTTCAGTTTCTGATTTTGGTACTTCGGCAGGAGAAGCCGGAATATCGGTAAGTAACCTTCCCAGTGGGATGTATTTTATACGGCTTACCTCCGGGAATCAGGTTAAAACCCATCGGGTGATTGTTACCAAATAACATTTATTTACCGTGATGCATTATTGCCGGCTTCTGCAAAGGAGCCGGTTTTTTTTACACCTTTCAGCTAATAATTTTCCTGATGATTCCTTTTTTGCTGAAAAACCAAAGTGCCGCAATAAAGCAAATGCTTCCGGTTATGGTGAGGGTAGCCGGAGCCCCTATCCATTCGGCCAATGCACCGGTGAGCAAACTTCCCAACGGGGTAATTCCCAGGAAAGACATACTGTATAACGCCATAATCCTTCCGCGCATATGGTCATCTACCACGGTCTGAATAATGGTGTTGCTTGAAGCGAATTGTACCACCATACCAAAGCCTGTAATGGAAAGTATCATCAGCGAAAAGACCAGAGAGGAGGAAAGTGAAAAGCTGACCAGTCCGATGCTGAACATACAGGCAGATACAAAGATAATATTGGGTATGCTTTTTAAATTTCGGCGTGAAGCCAGGAAAAAGGCTCCGGTGAGTGCACCTGCACCAATGGATCCCGTCAGGTAACCGAGGGTCTGGGCATTACCCGAAAATACTTCCTGGGCAAAAACCGGCATAAATACCTGAAAAGGCAACCCAATTAAACTGGTGAGGGAAACCATAATCAACAAAATGCGGATGTGCTTTGTCCGGTGTGCATACTTTAATCCTGAATAGAGGTCGCTGAATATGGTAGCTTGACTTTCGCGGGCAAAGAATGGAGCAAGCTTCATGGCGAGCAAGGATATGATAACCGCAATATAACTCAAACCATTTACCAGGAAACAAAAGCCTTCACCGCCCCAGGCAATAAGCAAGCCTCCTATGGGCGGGCCAATAAAACGTGCTGAATTGAATAAGGTGGAATTTAACGCGATGGCATTGGGTAGGTCTTCCCGCTTGGGAATCATATCCACCAGAAAAGCATGGCGAAAAGGAGTGTCAAAAGCTACAGACATGCCATTCAATACTGCTGATAACACGATATGCCATACCTCTATACGTCCGCTTAGAATTAGCCCTGCCATGGTAAGCGCAATGAACATCGACATGGATTGCGTTATGACCAATACTTTTCTTTTGGCAAGCCGATCGGCGAATACGCCTGCAATCGGGGTTAGCAAAAGTGATGGAATTTGGCCGGCAAAACCCACCACGCCAAGCATAAGCTCTGAATCGGTAAGGCGGTAAACCAGCCATCCCAGCGCAATATTCTGAATCCAGACTCCCGGTAGGGAGATAAATTGTCCGAAAAAGAAATACCGGAAATTGCGGTAACGCAGCGAACGAAAAGCCAGCGTAGGAGCTTTAAGATAACTTCTTATGTCGAGAAATCGGTTCAAAATTTCAGGATTAATCTTAACCAGATATGAGTATTTCCAAAGTCAGGGTTCATTAAAACTCCAAAATCAGGGACTACACTATTCAGGCTGATGCTTCCACCTTTTGTGTGACCACAACCAGGAGGCAGGTTGAGCCAGAATACTGTCTTCAAGCAGATTTACATATTTTTGCATTAACTCCTGCTCCGTTTCTTTTGCGGCATCTTCCGAAATTAAACGATAGGTAGCACTATAATTGCCCCTTCTGATGCGGGAAATTTCAAGATAAAGCAGGGCTGATTTTGTGGATCGGGCTATTTTCACCCCTCCCGTAAAAAAGTAGCTGGGTTGGTTTAAAAAGTTATAGATATGATTTGAATCCAGATGGTGTGGCGACTGATCAGACAAAAAAACATACATAGCCGGAAAATCTTTTTTAGAAAGTATAAAACGTGCAGCCTGGTTCATGGCAAGTAGTTTAACCCCGTGCTGCAACCGCATCCGGTTGGTTACCATATCAATCAATTTGTTTGATAATGGCTTATACAATATATAGCAAGGGAAATCCAGGTAATAAGGTAAAAACTTCATGTATTCCCAATTTCCTGTGTGTCCTGATAAAATAATGGTGTTTTTGCCGGCAGAGTGCAACGTTTCTACCAAATCGGGATTGGTTACCAGAAACCTTCTTTTTACTTCATCCTTATTTATAGAAGCCGATTTAATAATTTCAGCAAAAACATTAAAGAAATGTTTGTAGAAATCCCGGCTTATCTGGTTAATTTCCTGATAGTTTGCCTCCGGGAAAGCACGGGACAGATTTTGTATGACAACCTGCCGGCGATAACCAATGAGATGCTGCCCCAGCCATTTGCTTATTCCTGCCTTCCAATAGAGCATTCGGAGAGGCAAAATGCTCAATAGCTGAAGCATTGCAAACGTAACTGCTGCCCCTAACCGTTGATGCCATTTCATACTGTTTTTTCTACAAATTTATACATTTACGTGGTTCCAACGTGAATAAAGAAGCCAAAATGAAGTTTAAAAAAATACCTGATAATCTTTTAAGATAGATTATCAGGCTGTTAGAAGTGATCCGGAGGCGACTCGAACGCCTGACCCGCAGCTTAGAAGGCTGCTGCTCTATCCAACTGAGCTACCGGACCAGGTTTTTCTCAAATTGAGCGCAAAGGTAATCAAAATCATATTGTAGTAAAAAATAGGAACCGAATTTTGTCCCAAAATCTTTATTCGTTAACGGGTAAGTGAAAATTAATATAAAATATTTTTACTTTTTAGCCGGCATATGCATTACTTTTCAAGAAATAGTGTATTAATAGTTGAAATCATCAGATAATTACTTTATTTTGCAACACTGTTGATACAAGGTTGCTTAGCGCAATACCACTATGAGAGAACTACTATTTACTGATTTCTCCAGCTACAAAGTGAACAAGTTATACAATTGGTCAGGCAAAACCATTCTGATTGCTGAGGATACTGATTGTAGCTTTTTATATCTTAAAACTGTTTTACGTAACACTCAGGCGGTAATACTCTGGGCATCTACGGGGCAGGAAGCCATCAATCTGGTGCGTGAGCACCGGGAAATAGATGTGGTTTTGATGGATATCAATATGCCCGGCATCAGTGGATTTGATGCTACCGTTGCTATTCACAGTATTCGCAAAAACCTTCCGGTAATTGCACAAACGGCCTATGTGCATGACAATGAAGTTGAACTTTGTTATGCTTCCGGTTGTGTGGATTATATACCTAAACCCATCGATAAACACCTTTTGCTCGAAAAGCTTGGCGTATTCCTGGGTGCAGGCGTCGAAAAGTCTAAAAAGGAAGTTCCGGGCTAAAGCCTGCACATTACAACGCAACAAAGCTCTGGTAAACATTGATTGCCAGAGCTTTGATTTTTAGTTTAATTGATCTCCCTACTTATCCGCTTGTTTCATAAAAGGCAGATCATTGCCTGTATTTATCTTTCTATGGCAAATGGTTCGATGGAAAACTGCAGGGTAATGGGTTCCGTCTTTAACTTATATTGTTCCATTGGGCCGGGGCCGCAGCTTCCGCCGCCAAGACCATTGTGGGCGGCATCAATGGTAATGATGGTTTCCCCTCTGTAAACAAGTTCATAGGGATGGTTGGCCTCATCCAGGTCAGTGGGAAGATGATGCAATGCGCTGAAATTAAGGGCTTCGCCTGAAATCTTTATTCCCTTCCCCTGATTATTGCTCAGTGTGAACCAGCGGGTGTCTGAACGGTTTCCCATATCCTGCGGACGGATATAAGCTTCAGTCATCTCATTTACCGTTTTGTGATAAAGACCAATAAAAGCCGATGATTTGCGATCACGGTAATTTTCGTGAGGGCCGGCACCAAACCAGTTTACATCCTCAAAACCGACGGGCATTTCCATAATTATTCCCAATTTTGGCAAAAGCCAGTCCGCTTTTTCAGGGTTAAAGTGTACCTCAACATGAATTTTTCCATTTCCTGAAATGGCATATTTGAAAGTTGAACTTACCAAATACCCTTTTAAGCTTTTCGATTCAAGGCTGATTAAAACCTCTAAATTATCCGCATCCAATTGCTTAACAGTAAATTGGGTAACCTTCTCTTTCAGGTAAGCCAGCCCTTGTCTTTGCCAGATGGGTCCCGGACCACCGCCAAAAATGTAGTCATTATCTACGGGAGCCCTGTAAACATTTACACGTGGCCCCGCAATGCGTTGGGTAACCGTGGTGTCCCAATGTATCAGGCCTGTCTCTGGTTTAATGCCATAAACAGCGCTTAAAGGTGTGTCAATAACCTTTAAATTATTGTAAATCAATTGCGTTATCGTGCCGGCCTTTTTGTTGAAGATGACCTTAAATGCTTTGCCATTAATTTCAAGCTGTTGCTCCGTTTCTATCAGGCTGAGCGGAAAAGCCCTTTCGGTTGGCGGTGCTGACTTTTCAGGAACATCAAAGGGAATTTTAAACTGCTCTCTGGCAATCACCTGTCCGGCTTTTGCCCACAATTCATCGCATTTTAACGCATAGCTTATGTTTAGGAAATATTCGCTTCCCGGTTTTAATGCCGGTTTATCAAAAGGAATTTCCTGCATTTTGGTTTCTCCGGGAAGTATATTTGAGGTAAAAAATCCCGTCTGCAATGCTTTTCCATCCTCAGCCAGTTCCCAGTAACCGGTATAATTATCCAGATTCAGAAATGAAAACCGGTTGGTAACCTTAATTTCACCTTTCAGCAAATTGCCCGCTTCCATCCAGACATTTTGATATACCTTTTTCACCTCTTCCATTTTAGGAGTTTGCTGTCGATCGGCAGTGGTCAAACCATTGGCACAGAAATTCCAGTCGGTAGGACGGTCCCCAAAATCTCCTCCATAAGCCAGGAAGTACGTGCCCGGTTTCCCGGGTATCTCTTTGTAGAGTGCCTGATCGGCCCAATCCCAGATGCATCCGCCTATCAGTCTTTTGTGGGCATAAATAGCATCCCAGTATTCCTGAAGATTACCCACCGCATTTCCCATAGCATGGGCATATTCACACAAAAAGAAAGGCTTGGGATCATCTTTGGCGCCCTCTTCTTCAAACCAGACCACATCGGGATACATGGTGGAAGCCACATCAGCCACCTCATTATAGCGTTCGTAGTGGATGGGGCGTTCGGGATCTCTTGCCTTGACGGCTGCCGATGCCGCTTCAAAGTTAATGCCTGGGCCGGCTTCATTACCCAACGACCACATGATGATGGATGGATGATTTTTGTCGCGCTCCACCATATTCATTATCCTCGAGACATGAGCATCCTGCCAGCTTTTTACATGACCGAGTGACTTATCACCATAGCCCATGCCGTGAGATTCCACGTTGGCTTCATCAATCACGTAAATACCATAGCGGTCGCATAGCGAATAGAAATACGGATCGTTGGGATAATGGCTCGTACGTACCGTATTCATGTTGAGTTGCTTAAAAAGCTCCACATCCCGAATCATGGATGCCCTGGATAGGGTCCTGCCATCCGTAGGATCAATGTCGTGGCGGTTAACCCCTTTAATTTTGATGCTTTTGCCATTTACCCACAGTTGCTGATCGCGGATTTCTATCTTGCGGAAGCCAAAATCACTGCGCTGCACCATCAGGGTTTTTCCCGTTGCATCTTTGGTTACCAATAATACGGTGTACAATTCAGGCATTTCGGCTGACCATAAACGGGGGGCGGAAATGTTTGCTTTTAACGTCACCGGTCTTTGGATATCCCTGACATTTATCTGATGGGTAATGATGGGTTTTGCCGTTTCCGGGGATTCATTTTCCGCCAAAAGATAAATTTCAAGCTCATGATTGCCTTTTGCCCCATAATTGATAAGGCTGGCTTCAACGGAAAACTCAGCCTGTGTAAAGTCATCGTTGAAGGATGACTTCAACCAATAATCCCTTACAAACAGTTTCGGTACGGAATAAAGATACACATCCCGATAAATTCCACTCATGCGCCAGAAATCCTGGTCTTCCAGGTAACTGCCATCGCTCCACTGATACACTTCCACTGCCAGGCGATTGCTTCCCGGTTTAATGTAATTGGTGAGGTCAAATTCTGCCGGCAGTCGGCTGTCTTCGCTATAGCCCACTCTCTTGCCATTTACCCACAAATACATGGCACTTTCAACACCCGCGAAATGAATAAAGGTGCGTCTTCCCGCAAAATCTGCCGGGACTTCAAATTCCCGCACATAGGAGCCCACCGGATTGGGATATTCGTTTTTGGTATAGTTGGCCGGCACGGAGTCCATAATGTATGGCGGATTTGCCGCATGGGGATAGGTTACATTGGTGTAAATCGGTATGCCATAACCCTTCATTTGCCAGCACGAAGGCACCTCAAGGTCATCCCAGTAGGAAACATCAAATCCGTCGCGATAAAAATCTTTTGGACGCATATCTGGATGCTTCACAAAGTTGAACTTCCAGGTGCCGTTCAGATTCAGATAATAGGGAGAGTCGTTCCAGTTATCCGTCATCGCCTGCCTCATTTCAGCATAAGGGATATAGGTATTGTGTGCTTTTTCCTTGTTGATGGCATTTACAGTTTCATCTTCCCACTCATGCCGGGGCTGGGCAAACAGCGCATTGGTAAACAATACCAGAAGAATCAGCAGCTTGGTCATTGGTTTCATTGGCAGGGATTTAGATTTTTTACAAACTTATGATAAAATTATAATAAGAGTGGGGCGATTTGATTTTGGTTTAGGAATAAAGGTAAATTTTAGATACAATTCAAAAGCAATTCACGCAAGCCAAAGACCAAAGACCAAAGACCAATGCCCAGTTGTGTTCAATACCTCAAAGATACAATTCAAAAGCAATTCACACAAAAAAAGACCTCCCGTTTTCACAGAAGGCCTCTTGTAGTCGGGGTGAATGGATTCGAACCATCGACCCCCTGGTCCCAAACCAGGTGCGCTAACCGGACTGCGCTACACCCCGAAATATTTCAAATAAAGGTCAAAACCCTCTCTGCGGTGAGGGGGGGATTCGAACCCCCGGTACCGTTTCCAGTACGACAGTTTAGCAAACTGTTGGTTTCAGCCACTCACCCACCTCACCAATGGGATGCAAAAGTACGAATTGATTTGTAAATCGCAAATTTTTTATTTTTTCTTTTTAACCCGAAATATTCATAAACTTATGAATGATGAATAAAGTTCAGTGCCTGTCACGTATCCGTTAGTTTCGGGAAGGGATTAACCCTGTCATAGACCCGTAAAATTTATGAATTTTACGGGATAAAATTGTATGAAACAAAGAAATACCATGAATTTTAGGAGTTTAATGCGTCCATTTCAGAATTATCTTATATTTGTTCATCCAAAGCCACTCAATAAATAAACATAGGCATGAAATCAGTTATTTATTACAGGTTATTGTGGCTTATGCTGCCACTCTTTATAGGTGCATGTGGCACGACCTCTTATCAGATGCAACTGCTTCAACCGGCAACTTTAACGCTTCCGCGCGATATTAAGCAGGTCGGGTTAATTAACCGTTCACTGCCCGATAAAGGGCAGGGTTTTATGAATGTGATGGAAGGGCTGATTACCGGTGAATCAATTGCAGCCGACAGGGAAGCATCAACAGAATGCCTCCGCGGGCTATCTGCGGGACTCAACAACGGGCCCAGATTTACATCCGTAATCATTGAAGGACTTGACCTACGCGGCACTGGCACCCGGCAGTTCCCTGAGTTTCTGACCTGGCAAAGGGTAGAAGAGCTCTGCACACAGTTTCGGGTAGATGCCCTGATTGCTCTGGAAACTTTTGATTCAGACGTGGCTCTCCGGGAAAGTTCTGCTGATGTAGAGCGTACCATCGACAAGAAGAAAGTGGTCGTAAGGGAGTATTATGCCGAAGCCCGGATGAATGTCAATAGCGGTTTTACCATTTATCAGCCTGCAGGACACAAAATTATTGACCGAAATGTGTTTACAGATGAGATGTCGTGGCAGGGAACCGGCGACAGCAAACAACAGGCCGTTGGGAAATTGCCGTCAAAGCGGCGTGCCCTAAATGAATCGGCCGTATTTTCAGGCCATCAGTATGCCCGGCGTATTTCACCGGTCTGGATTACGGCCAGCAGAGAGGTTTATCGTAAAGCCAATGATGATTTCAAAATTGCTGCCCGTTACATGAAGCAGGACAATTGGCCGGAAGCCATGGCCATATGGAAAAGATATACAAAGGATACAGATACTAAAATTGCGGGCAGGGCCAACTACAATATGGCGGTAGCCAGCGAAGTAGAAGGCAATCTATCCATAGCCGAGGAATGGGCACAGCGCGCCTGGAGAGAATATGGATTGAAAAACGCCCGCTCTTATATCTCCTTGTTGCAGACCCGTCAATATGAGCTGGAAAGACTGAAAGAACAGATGGATGATTAGTTAAGGGAATTTTAATGTGTTAATATCCGTTAATTAAAACACAGCCAGTTTATATTGTTTATTTTTGCCCCCTGATGGTAAACCAAGACCTTTCCTTCAATCTATCAGTTGCGGCATTACTGAATGAAAAGTTATAATCGGACAACATACCTTAAAGCTGGTGCACTGGCGCTGATTTTTGTGCTTTTTCTGGTATTGTATGTTCTTTTGCTCACCTCCTTGCCTAATTACGCGGGGCGCGTGCCTCTTATGCTGTTGCTTGGTGTGCTGGATTGGTTTCTCTACCTGGATATACGTCGTTACCTGAAGCTTAAAGTCAATACTTCAGGAGTTGTTTTTGCGATTTTCTGGTGGCTGCCCATGGTGATGCTGCTGGCATTTCTTATAGTGACTACCATCATTCCTATCCAGGAACTGCCTGCCATGCCCAGGACCTATCTTCCGGGTATTGCCATTATTGGCTATCTGGTAAAGATGATGCTTGTCGCGTTCTTTGTCCCGGCTTACCTGCTTACAGGAGCCACACTGTTGTTTAAACGAATTACCGGTAAAAAAGCCAACTGGCCCGGTATCACTTCAAATGTCTTAAAAAAAATGGGAATATTTTTTGGAAGCCTTGCCTTTGCCGGCCTGATTATTGGCAGCACCGTCTGGGTATATAAATTTAAAATTCATCGGATAAACTTATCCATTGCATCAATGCCTGCTGAATTGGATAATCTGCGTATTGTACAGCTTTCTGATATTCATCTGGGTAGCTGGATGTCCACCAAACCATTGCAGCGTGCAGTGGACAGTGTTAATGCGCTGAAACCAGACATCATCGTTTTTACCGGCGACCTGGTGAACTATTCTACGGCAGAAGTCAAAGGTTTTGAATCTACCCTGGCCGGATTAAAAGCACGTATAGGAATCTATGCCATAACCGGAAATCACGATTATGGGGATTATACCTCCTGGCCAAGTCCCGAAGCTAAACAGCAAAATTTTGATGATCTGGTAGCATTATACAAGCAATTGGGATGGAAACTCTTACTTAATCAGGTGGATTACATTAACGTGGATTCTGCCCGCATCCTGATTGCAGGCGTGGAGAACTGGAGTTCAACAGCTCGGTTTAAGCGGTATGGTGATTTGGCTAAAACCATGAAAAACCAGGAGTTTGCGGATGTAAATATCTTGCTTTCTCATGATCCCACCCATTGGGAAGCCGAAGTCTTTAAAAAATATCCGGAATTTGACCTTACCCTTGCCGGCCATACCCACGGCATGCAGATGGGCATTGAGGCCTTTGGGTTGAGGTGGAGCCCAGCCCAGTATGTATATAAGCATTGGGCAGGCCTGGCCCGCTATCATCAGCCGGATGGCTCAATCAGTAACCTCTACGTTAACCGTGGTCTTGGTCACATTGCTTATCCCGGCAGAGTAGGTATATTGCCGGAAATTACTTTGATAAAGCTGGTAGCAAAATAGTTGTTAAGAAGGGGCGAGGGATGGTTTAAAGACAAGGGGCACTTCGGCTACGCTCAGTGACCCAAATGGGGACAGCTTGTCTCGTGATAACGAGAAAGACTAAAGACTAAAGACCAATAGCCAAAGACCAAAGACCAATAGCCAAAGACCAAAGACCAAATTAAGCCTAGCGAAATCCCGGGAGCACAGCGATTCTGGAGACCAAAGACCAAAGACCAAAGACCAATAGCCAAAGACCAAAGAGACGGGGAGAGGGGGAGAAGGGGTGAATGGGAGAAGGGGAGATGGGGAGACTTGAGGACAAGGAGACGGGGCGACGGGGAGACAAGGGGAGAAATGAAATTTCTAATTTCTAAAGTCTAAAATTAAACTATAAATGCCCGAACCGGAGAACCCAGAACTCAGAACTGCTTACTTCTTTCTTCTTGCTCATTGTTCACTACTCAGTTGGGCAGCGCCGCAATCCGCAATCTGAGATCCGCAATCTACAATCCGCAATCAGTGATCAGTGATCTGTAATCTGTAATCTGTGATTCAATCCGATATCCGAAATCATCACATCGTCACATCGTCACATCGTCACATCCGCAATCCGCAATCCTAACCTCTAATCTCCAACCTCTAACTTCTAACCTCCAAAGCTTAAAGTCCAAAGTCCAAAGTCCAAAGACTAAAGCCTCTGAAATCTGCAATCCGAAATTTTAAAAACTTTGCGTTTCTCAGCGTCTTCGCGTCTCTGCGTGGATTTTCATTCCGCAATCCGCAATCTACTCACATCCTAAACCACTCATTCACCCTGTCTGCAATCTGACAATTGTCGGAAAGGTGCTTGAATTCATTGGTGTGCTTGTTATAGAGGTAATCTTCTGCCCATTTTTTATGGTGGATGCTAATCTCTTCAAGGGCATTCAGGATAAAATCAAGCTCCTGGTCGGTCATGGTGGGATGCAGGGAGAGCCTTATCCATCCGGGTTTTTGCGACAGGTCGCCATGATTAATCAGGTCGGTAATTGATTTGGAATGTTCGTGGCTCACATCCAGCAGGTAATGACCATAAGTGCCGGCACAGGCACAGCCGCCCCTCACCTGAATGCCATAGCGGTCGCTGAGTAGCTTAACCGCCAGGTTGAAGTGGATATCATCATAGTAGAACGAGATAATACCCAGTCTCTTCCGCTGTTTAGTAGCAAGTATTTTAATGGTTGGAATTTTATCCATTCCTGCAAAAGCCTTTTCAAGCAATTGTTCTTCTCTACGGGCAATATTTGCTACGCCCATTTTTTCTTTTATCTCAATGCAAAGCGCGGTACGAATACATTGCATAAATCCGGGGGTTCCGCCGTCTTCGCGCAATTCAATGTCATCCACATACTTATATTCACCCCAGGGGTTGGTCCAGTCCACTGTGCCTCCGCCCGGTTGATCAGGGGTGCGGCTGTTGTACATGGAGCGGTCAAATACCAACACCCCGGATGATCCCGGTCCGCCCAGAAATTTATGCGGGGAAAAAAGTATTGCATCCAGCTTTTCCATAGGATCTTCGGGATGCATGTTGATGTTGGCATAAGGGGCAGAAGCAGCAAAATCAATAAAGCAGAAACCATTGTATTCATGCATTATTCTGGCAAGCTCATAATAGGGGGTGTCAATGCCGGTAACATTGGAACAGGCTGTAAAAGAGCCCAGTTTAAGCGTGCGGTCCTTGTATATTTCAAGTTGTTTTCTCAATTCCTCAGGATCAACCAATAAATCCTTTCCGGGAGACAGTACAACCACATCCGACATGGTTTCAAACCAGGAGGTATGGTTGCTGTGGTGTTCCATATGGGTAACAAAGACGACGGGTTTCTCTTTATCTTTAAAACACTTTGAATCATTCAGTTGCCCGCACATCTTCAGGCCCATCATACGCTGAAACTTCACAATAACGCCTGTCATGCCAAAACCGGCGGTGATGATAACATCTTCAGGTCCGGCATTCACATGTTTTTTGATGAGTTTATGGGCCTCGTGATAGGCACGGGTCATGGAAGTGCCGGTTTCACTGGTTTCGGTGTGTGTGTTCCCGATAAATGGGCCAATGTCGTTGGTAAGCCGGTCTTCAATAGGTTGATATAACCTTCCGCTGGCAATCCAGTCAGCATAAATCAGTTTCTGACGTCCGTAGGGTGTTTCGTATTCCAGGTCGTGACCAACAGTATTTCTTCTGAAAGTTTCAAAGTAGCTTTCCATAAATAAGCTTTAGAGTGTGAGCTGTTGCGTGCAAATGTCAGCATTTTTTTCTTCTGATTAAGAAGATACAAAACAAAGTAAATAGATTTAGAAGATTCCTGATTCCCGGAAAGCTAATTTATCTTTATCATCCCATAAAATCAGTCGCCCTGCGCAATCTGCATCCTGGAAATTTCAATGTTGCCGCCTTCCGAATAGATAGCAATCCAGTTGTTGTCTTCCCGGTACCATCGGTCCTGAATGCTCACTCTGACCAGAAAATCGCCGTTTTCGTCGCTGGTAATATTGCGTAAAACAATCCCTCCATTTTTCTGCGCGCCTTTACCATAGTTCACATAAACTTTGGGATCAGCCTCGCTGGTTTTACGCGCAACGATGGAAACGTAATTGTTTTTACGCAGGCGCATTTCAATGGGGGTAAAACTGAACTTCTCTTCAGTTCCGGATTCTACGGATATAGGGCTACTTACCAGATTAACCATAGCATGGTCATCCAGATATTTCCTGATTTTGGCAATCATTGTGGAAGGATAGGATTCATCGGGTTTAGCCAGACCCGCCTCAAGGTAGGCATCAATGGCCTGGTCGAAAATTTTATCCTGATACAGACGGTCAGCGTTCATTATGAGCTTGTTATAGGCTTCCATCTGGTTGCGTGATCGCTCCTGAAGCAGGGTGCGTATGGAGAGTAGTTTTTCCTTGGGATAGTTTTCGCCCGGTTTTAAAGTGGAAGCATTTTCATAAAAACGTACCGCAGTGTTGAAATCTTTTTCAGCAAAAAGCCGGTCTGCCTTTTCAATGGCTTCATTATAATCCTTATCAGCCAATTGTTTTTGTTCCAGCAACAGCATGTTTATTTCTTCTATCCGGTTAGCCGGATGGTCAGCTCCCGGTTTGTTTTCCAATGCTTTTTGATACGCTTTTAAAGCTTCCTCATACGCTTTGGATTCGTAGGAAGCATCGCCGGTTTTAATGGCAGCGGTATAGGCGGCTGCCTTGTTCTGTTCATTCTCCCTCAACTGGGCAATCCGATTCAACTGTGTTTCAGGATATTTTTCTGCCGGTTTAATTGATTTGGCCTGCTGATAAGCTGTTGTAGCCTCATCCCATTGATTCTCATCCAGATATTTATCGCCCTGAGCTATGGCCGATTCATATTGCTGTTCAAGGGCTTGTTGTTCACCCAGCAGGTTGTCAATAGTGGCAATTTTCGCTGTGGGTTGAGCCGATCCAGGTTTTAATTGCAGTGACTGCTGATACTTTTCCCGCGCCAAAACATAATTTTTAATTTCAAACAGTCTGTCTGCCTCTGCCAGGGCGACTGCATAATCTTTGTCCAACTGCTCCTGATTAGCCAGTAGCTGTTCAATGCGCTCTTTTTGCTCACCAGGATAGATTTCTCCGGGTTTAAGCTTTAGGGCATGGTCATATTGCAGGCTGGCTTCACCGAGCTTGCCCGCAGTAAAAAGCTGATCGGCGGCATCAATGGCTTGCTGATAACCGTCGTTTAACGCTTTCTCCGCAATAATTGCCTTATCTATCACTAGGATTTGATCTGAAGGATGTTTTTGGCCGGGTTTAAGATCAAGCGCCTGTTCATATGCCGGCTTTGCCTGACTATATTGTTTATTCGCAAATGCCTTGTCGCCTTCGGCAATATATCTGGTATAATTTTCTTCCAGTGACTTGCGATCTTCCAAAATCTTGTTGATTCGCAATATGCGTTCAGCAGGATATTTTTCATCCGGTAACAATTTACTCGCTTCCGAATATACAGGAAGTGCCTGCTCATATTTTCCTTCCTCGTAAAGTTGATCAGCCACGTCAATACTGTTTTGATAGGCCAATTGCTGAGCTGCCTTCTCTTTCAGCATCTGATCAATAAGAGCCAGTTGCTGTTGGGGATGTGTTTCCTGTGGTTTCAGTGCCAATGCCTGACGATAGCCGGCAGCTGCTTCTTCGTATTTTGAGGCAGCATATCGGGCATCAGCATCTGTAATCAGACCGGCATATCGTTCTTCCATTGAATGCAATTCATTCAGTTGATTTTCAATCTCTTTAAGTTTGTTCTTTGGATGTTCCCGTTCAGGAAAAATACGGGTAGCTGAGGTGTAATCCGCTTTTGCCTCAGCCAGGCTGTTTTGAGAGAGTTTTAGATCACCTGCTTCAACAAAACCTTGGTATTCATCTTCTTTCAGCTTGATCTCCGCCAGTATTGCATCAATTTTTGCGATTTGAGCAGTGGCGTAATCATCGCCTTTCCGGATGTCGAGTGCGCGGGTGTATTCCTCTTTTGCTGCTTCATTGGCATGAGTGACAAAGTGCTGGTCAGCAGCAGCAATGGTTAGATTATAAGCATTCGTGGAAGCCTGTTGATCAGCGAGTCGGTTGTTGATTTCCTTTATGCGTTCAGCCGGGCGTGTTTCTTCTGGTTTGAGTTTTCGGGCTTCTTCAAAAGCTGAAAGTGCTTCCGTTAAGTTTTCTTCAGTCAGCAATCTTTCGGCTTCATCCATGGATTCACGATAAGCTTTATCGCGTTCCGCCTCTTTTAGCGCAAGCAGGGCCTGGGCAATTTCTTCAATTTTTTGCCTGGGATAGACCTCTCCCGGCTTCAGATTGTTGGCCTGTTGAAACTCAGCCCGCGCTTCTAGCAGGTTTTGTGCTGCATAAAGACGGTCACCCTCCGCAATGGCGTGTTGATAATCCTTTTCAAGATTTTCTTTTTGTTGAAATAATCCACGTATTTTTTCAATTTGTACTTGTGGATATTTCTCATTTGGTTGCAATTTGGCTGCACTTTCATATGCGCTAAGCGCTCCCTGATGATCTCCGCTGCCCATTAAGCGGTCGGCTGCAGCTATGGTTTGCTCATATTGCTGCAACTGATTTTGTGCCTGGGTACTGCCCGCAGAAACACGCTCCAGCATGCTCGTTGGATAGCTTTCGCCTGGCTTTAGCTTTAGCGCCTGCCCGTAATGAATTCTGGCCGTCACAAAATCCCGGTTCATATAAGCTTCATCCCCTTTCGTAAGTGCATCATCATACTCCTGTTTGAGCTTAAGCTCAGCAGCAGTTTTATCATCGATTTCTTTGACTTTTTGCCGGGGATAGCCTTGCTCAGGCATAAGTTCACTGGCCGAAATAAAAGCCTCCCGGGCTTCGGTCGTTTTGCCTGCAGCTAAAAACTGATCAGCCTTTTTAATCAGCGATTCATAGTTTTTGGTACGTTCGGCCAATTCAATAGCACCTTTCGATGCCTGCGACATCTGATCGCGGGCAGCTTTATCTTCCGGCTTAATATCAATGGCCGCTTCAAAGGCTTTGAGTGCCTCCGGATAATTTTTTTCGGCCATTCGTTGTGCGCCGGTTTGCATAAATTGGGTAAACCTGCTTTCGTCTTCAGGATCAATATAAACCTTGCGTATCTGGGCAAGCTTGTCCTTAGGGAATTGTGCAGTGGGATCGATCTTTAGGGCAGCCTGATACTGTGCTTTGGCTTCCGCATATTTACGCGCATTGAGCAATTCCTCACCGCGAAGAATAGCATCCTCAAATTGCTGAAGTTTTTCCGCATTGGTATGCTGTGCCAAAATCGGGGTAAAGGCATGAAAAAGAAAAAAACTACAGAAAAAAAGTATGAAAAGCCTGAAAGTATTGAATTTCATGGTTAGGGTTCTGATAAAATAACACAAGAATAACGCCGGTGAAGTGCTTTTATTTGGTGTAGGTCAGATTTTGCTGTTCGAAATAAGCCCATCCTGCATAAACAATCTTCTGTCAGACAAGGCTGCAAGTTCCTCGTTGTGCGTAACAATCACTATAGTTTGATGGAAGGAAGCCCGCAAATCGAAAAACAACTGGTGTAGTTGTCTGGAATTCTCCGAATCAAGGTTACCCGAGGGTTCGTCAGCCATCAATACTGCCGGACTGTTAATTAGTGCCCTGGCAACTGCAACCCGCTGCTGCTCTCCACCCGAAAGCTCAGCAGGCTTGTGCCGGCTGCGATCATTCATTCTTAGAAATTCAAGCAGTTCAGCGGCTTTGGTTTCAGCCTCCCGTTTTGACTTTCCGGCGATGTAAGCAGGAATGCAAATGTTTTCCAGTGCAGTAAATTCAGGCAGTAAATGATGAAACTGAAATACAAATCCAATCTTCTTATTCCGGAAAGCAGCCAGTTTCTTATCGTTTAAACGATTGAAATCTATACCATCAATGCTTACTTTGCCCTTGTCAGCCCGATCGAGTGAACTTAAAAGGTAGAGCAAGGTTGACTTCCCGGCTCCGGAAGCTCCGGTAATGGCAATGATCTCCGCAGCTTTAATGTGCAGGGATACGCCTTTTAATACCGTTAAATTTCCGTATGACTTCCAGAGATTGTTTGCCTTGATCATTTTTACCCAAAATAAAGGAAGGCAAAGGTAAAATAAATATTCAATAAAAAGGGAGACAGACCGCTTACGGCTACCGATTCGTGAATGCAATAATCAGACTATAATAGAATAACTTCTCCACACCATTGTTTTGGTGTAGCAGCTAAAAAAAATGGTTTTATTTCCCTTAACTCAGGCATTGTCAATCTCAAAATCATCTTCATAAACTTCTACTTCCAGCTCGGCGCCTACCAATTCGGCCAGCCATTTGTATCCATTCTTAACGATGAGTCTGATTTTGGTGTATCCCATGATGGGGAACTTTAATGTTGCGAACATAATCTTACTTTTTAGAGGTGATTTATACATGCGGATTGTTTGCAAATGCTATGCCAGTGCTACAAAAGTTAATCATTTTAAAAGGGAAAAGTAACCCTTCTTATATGAAATATTCTTTATATTGGAATCTGGTTCTGCAAAACCTGAAAGGGATGGATTGTATTTCTGAAAAAGCTAATCTGAAAATATAAGGATTTGCATCTTCTTCAACGCCCGTAACCTTGAGCCCCCTCCGAATAGTGCTTTTTCGCCACCAAACGATGCACTGAGCCAGTCGAAGTGCTCAAAGACTCAAAGAATCACTAAGTTTAAATACCTGATTATCATTCCTTTGTAAATCTTGGTTTCTTAGTGCCTTAGTGGCATTCTCTTTTTCTTACTTATTCGGAGTGGCTTCAACCTTTGATTTATGAACGATTTTTACTTGCGTTTTCTTGCAAATTCATTGTAATCAAGGTGGTAAAGTGCTTTGATGCTAAACAGGTTTAATTGGGGGGAATCGAACATCTGGCTGAGGTTATCCTGGTAACTGATCTTAAAGTTTCTGTTGTATTGTATTTGCTCGATATTGTTTTTCCAAACCAGACTTAACATGCTGCCCGGTGCAAATTCCCAGTTGATGTTTAAGTCAACACTGAAAAAATTGTAGTTAAAATGATGCTGATAGGGATATTCCGGTTCAGGGTCCAGATAACCGTCTTCCATAAGAAAGTAATAGGCAGTGCTTTTGCCTTTTTGCCAGAAGTGCCTGAATGCCAGCCCTACTGAAAGAGGCCGGCTGATCATGTAATTGCCTGTAAATGCATTTTCGAGTGTAAAAATATCTCGTCTGCCAAACCATACGTATTGCTGATAATGGTTCACGTGGCCCAGGTTTCGGGGATTTAAGCCCACACCTGTTTCGTGCTTAATAAAAAACCGGTTATTGATCCTGAAAATGGGTTCAATTTCCATCCAGTAGGTTTCAATGCCATCAAAGTCCAACGTGTAATCAATATTTCCATCAAGGGCAAAACGCTTGCGGTAATCGGTTGAAAAACCCAGGCTGTAAGTGGTATAACCAGGCTCAATATAATAACGCCCTTTTATTCGCGGTTCGTAAAAATCATGTCTTTCGTATGGCGATATGCCTATTTTCCACCATAAGCTGAGGTAGTTGTTGAAGGTGGCATTGCCTTTATAAGAAAATTCAGTATTGATATTTTTTTTGCCGTCAAGGGATTGCAAATGGTCATAAGCCAGGCTTTGGGAGAAATTTCTGAAAATACTGAAAGGTTCATAAATTCTGTAACTTACATAAGCACCTCTGTTGAGTTGGTTCCTGGTGCGGTTTATGCCTATATCGTTGATGTTGAAATATTTGTCGAGGGCAATCTGGTAAACACTGAACTGAAACTTGCCGCGTGCTTTTATAAAAGAAAAGCCATAGTTATAGCCCGCTTTTTCTTCGCCTACGGAAAGTCTGGACAAATCACCTGCGGTAAACCATTTTGAAATGGCCAGGTTTGCACTAAAATAATAGGTTTTACTTTTGTCTCCAACGGTGGCTCCCGCACCGGTAACATTGGAATCATCCCAGCCTCCCGGTCGCGAAACATTGGTATTGATAAGGTAAACCGATGAATTGTTGGGCAGGGTTTGATCCACCACCAGGATGTTATAATTGGTAACCGGGTCGGTAAGCAATTGCCGTTGTTTGCCGGTAATACTATCGGTTATGGTGGCCCATGTGTTGCCGGTTACCGCATTGAAAAAGCCTATACCGGTTCCCCCTGCTGTCCGTCCGGAGAGCTTTGTGGCATTTAAAAGCCTTGCGTTCAAAGGATTGCCGGATATCCATTCTTTTTCTCTAAGTGAGTCTTTAATAGCTGATGATAGTAAAGGGATTCTTCCTATGCGTCGTGAATAAAAAAGTTCACCTTTTTGAAACAGGTCTGTGCCCTCGTTAAAAAAGGTGCGGTTTTCGTCGTAAATAAGTTCAAGCGCTGTAAGGTTATTTTCTACCCTGTCCGTTTTTACCTGGCTAAAATCCGGTAGCAGTATCATATCCATGGTAAAGCTTTCGTTGATGCCATATTTAATGTCCATGCCCCCGTTAAAGGAGGAGGCCCAGGGATCATCTTTTAAAGCTGGATCACTTGAATGTTGGGTGTTCAATGATACATAGGGTGTAAACGAGAGCCGGATAGGTGGTTTTATATTTAGCAGGTTGGTGAGCTTCCCCCAATAAATCTGAGCGTTTTCCGTTCCCTTTTCTTCTAATGCCCACTGACTTTCTTCGCGGTATCGCCTGATTTTCCTGAAGGCCTGAATACCCCAGCTTTGGATGTCCTTTTTTGGAAACCGAAGTGCCGAATAGGGTATTCTGAGCTCAGCAACCCAACCGTTTTCATTTATGTTGACCGAACTATACCAAACCGCATTGTAAGTTCCATCCTGCATGCGCCAATCCACCTGAATACCCGAAGCCGATACAATAAAATAATAGGCATCCTGCTGGTTGTTGTAGGTGTCGAAACCTATGCCAAAATAGTCGGCGTTAAGACCGAAATTATCCCTGACTCCCAGTTGCTTAGCAATACTGTCGGGATAGTTGTCCTGCATAATGGCTGCCACATAAATGGCTTCATCATCATACATTAGATACACCTGTGTCTCAAAAGCAGGCCGGGCATCTGAAACCGGTTCATATTGCCTGAAACCATCCATAAGCGTGGCGCCTTGCCACTCATCTGTATCAAAAATTCCGTCAATCCTTGGGGGATGTTGGGTGCGCGAAGCGGCAACCGTTTTTACTGTAGTACTTTGCGAGAAACCTTTCATATCCATAAAAATTATCAGCCACAGGATGATAATCAGGCTGGAAATGAAAGGAGTAGTCAGAATCTTCATAAGCTTTTTATTCACCCTTCTATTTGGTTGTATTCAGTAATATTATGGAATAATGTTCTTTGAGATAAAAAAAACTTCTAAATCTGTTGAACTGACTGCTTGTTTTATTGTTTACAGCCGTAGTTGCAGCACAAATATACAAGAATCTTGTTGTTTGCAATTCTTTTTGTGATAATTTTGATACAATATTTAATATTCAGCATCCCTAAATCAAACGTATGAATCTTCACGAATTTCAGGCAAAGCAAATTCTCAAATCTTACAAAGTTCCCGTGCCTGTTGGCAGAGTAGCCGAAACTCCGGAACTGGCCGTTAAGGCTGCCGAGGAAATACAGCAACAAACACAATCAGTACGTTGGGCAGTAAAAGCTCAGATACATGCCGGCGGGAGAGGGAAAGGAGGTGGCGTTAAAATTGCAGATTCATTGCATGAGGTTTTCGAGAAATCATCACAGATTATCGGTATGGATCTGGTTACGCCTCAAACCAGTGAAGCAGGTAAACGTGTACATAAAGTGCTGGTTGAACAAAATATCTTTTATCCGGGCATCAGCGAACCCCAGGAATTCTATATAAGTATACTGCTTAATCGCGCCACAAGCCGGGTGATGATTATGTACTCTACCGAAGGGGGCATGGACATTGAAGAAGTAGCTGAGAAAACACCGGAACTTATTTTCACAGAAGAGATTGACACCAGCGTAGGTTTGCAGGATTTTCAATGTCGGAAAATTGCCTATAATCTTAAGCTGGAGGGAGATGCATTTAAAAATATGCTCAAGTTTGTTCGAGGTTTGTACAATGCGTATATGGGGAGCGATGCTGCGATGATAGAAGTTAATCCGGTATTCAAGACTTCAGATAATCTGATTATGGCAGCCGATTGCAAGATGCGGCTTGATCAGAATGCGCTCTTCCGTCACCCCGATTTGCTGGCCATGCGTGATTTAACGGAAGAAGATCCCGCTGAAGTAGAAGCCGGCGCTCATCAGCTCAATTATGTTAAACTTTCCGGGAATGTAGGTTGTATGGTCAATGGTGCCGGACTGGCTATGGCCACCATGGATATCATTAAACTTTCGGGTGGCGAGCCTGCTAACTTTCTTGATGTGGGTGGTACCGCCAATGCTGAACGTGTGGAGCAGGCTTTTCGTATTATTCTAAAAGATCCCAACGTTAAGATAATTTTGGTAAATATTTTTGGTGGAATAGTGCGCTGCGACCGTGTAGCACAGGGTATTGTGGATGCCTATAGAAACATAGGAACCATTGACATTCCGATTATCGTCCGACTGCAGGGAACCAATGCCGAAGAAGCCAAGGAATTGATCGAAAATTCCGGACTAAAAGTCTATTCTGCAGTCATGCTTCATGAAGCAGCAGCCCTGGTGGCACAGGTGCTTGAAAGTTAGCCAGGCAGTTAAGTCAGACCGTACTATTTGTATTGAATTTAAGGGGAAGCGTAATTGAGGCGCTTCCCCTTTGATGTTATTTCATCAACAGCCGATACCATCCCTGGATAACCTGTTTTCATTTGAAATTTTTGTACCGCTGCTTGTCACTCAAAACCTTTATAATTCCAGCCTGAAGATAAAAGACAGGATACGCTTTACCCTAAATCTGAATTTCTTGTCAAAAATAGGGGAGGTGCTCTAAAAAAGATGACCGGACAAAAAGCCCGGCCACCTTTAACCTAAAACCAAAACACGAACTTATCTATCAGGAATACTCCTCCAGAATCTTTTTTACGCCGTCGGGAGCTACCCTGCCATAAACCTTGTCGCCGACAAGCACCACGGGAGCCAGCCCGCAGGCGCCTACACAACGCAGACATGACAGTGAGAATTTACCGTCTGCAGTGGTTTCACCCACTTTAATCTGCAGGTGTTTTTTGAATTCATCTATCACCTTTTCAGCTCCGCGCACATAGCAGGCCGTTCCCAGACAAATGGAAATGGGATGCTCTCCTTTGGGAAGCATGGTGAAGAAGGAATAAAAGGATACTACCCCATAAACGTGGGCCACTGAAACATTCAGTTCCTTTGCGATTATTTCCTGCAATTCAGCAGGCAAATAACCAAAGATGCCCTGTGCCTTATGAAGCACATTGATGAGTTCCTTTTTATCGTTGTTGAACGATTTACAAACGTCCTTAAGTTGCTCAAGTTTGTTTGTCGATAATGTTATAGTTGCCATTTTTTTTCTTTTTTTGATGTAAATAACGCTGCATCAGCCTATTCAACAGTTGTTTCTTTGCTTTTATCAAAGTAATGTGTATGCAACAGGTGATGTGCCTTATCGCTCATAGGTTTGCCCAGGAAATTTTCGTAAAGTTCAATAATATAAGGGTTCTCGTGTGATTTACGGATGGTTTTATTCCGGTCCTCCTCATAAATAGCTTTTTGCCTTGCTTTAATTATTGACGAGTCGCCATGATGCAGTGGCTGGCCTCCGCCACCGATGCAACCACCCGGACAGGCCATGATTTCGATGGCATGATAATGTGATTTTCCATCTTTTATGTCCTGCAATAATTTGCGCGCATTGCCAAGCCCATGGGCTATACCGATGTGAATAGGCAAACCGTCAAAATCAATGGTAGCTTCGCGTATGTATTCCATCCCTCGTAACTCTTTAAAGTCAACGTTTTCAAGCTTTTTACCGGTTTGCAATTCATAAGCTGTACGAACTGCTGCTTCAATTACACCACCGGTAGTTCCGAAAATTACCCCTGCTCCCGTTGATTCGCCCAGAGGGTTATCAAAATCTTCATCGGGTAATGACATGAATTCAATATTTGACTGCTTAATAAGATGTGCCAATTCGCGGGTTGAAATGGAAAAATCTACATCAGGATTACCATCGGTAGCAAACTCTTCGCGTTGACATTCATATTTCTTCGCGAGGCAAGGCATTACAGAAACTACTACCAGGTTTTCGCGCTTAACTCCGATTTTGTCTGCAAAATAGGTTTTAGCTATAGCCCCGAACATTTGTTGCGGGCTGCGGGCCGTTGAAGGAATGTCCATCATTTCCGGGAACTGATGTTCAAAGAAGTTTACCCAGGCCGGGCAGCAAGAAGTAAGAATGGGCAAGGGAACCTTTTCTCCTTTAAGGTGGCGGTTAAGCCTGCTGAGAAGCTCTGTTCCTTCTTCCATAATGGTAAGGTCGGCAGCGAAATCGGTGTCAAAAATGTAGTTGAACCCTAATCTGCGCAGAGCGGCTGTCAATTTGCCGGTGACCAGGGTGCCTGCAGGTAACCCAAATTCTTCACCCAGAGCGGCACGAACCGCAGGGGCTGTTTGTACGACTACGGTTTTGGTCGGATCGGCCAGTGCCCTGATTACATTATTGGTATGATCCACTTCGGTAAGCGCACCGGTTGGGCATACTGCCACACATTGTCCACAATAAGTACATACACTGTGATCTAGGTTCATCTCAAAGGCTGGTGCCACTACCGACATAAATCCACGGTTTACGGCTGAAAGTGCTCCTACTGTCTGTACCTCATTGCACATCATTTCACAACGACGACACATTATACATTTGTCCACATCGCGAATTATGGCCGGAGAAGTATCTTCACGGTAGTGGGATTGCTCGCCCTGATAATGCAGCTCACGAATGCCCATTTCCTGAGCCATGGTCTGCAGCTCGCAGGTCCCGTTTTTGGCACAAACCAAACAGTCCGTCGGGTGATCAGAGAGTATGAGCTCAAGTACCGTTTTGCGGGCATTAAGTACACGGATATTGTGGGTATTCACCACCATACCTTCAGTACAGTCTGTAGCACATGCCGGAGCCAGATTGCGCCTGCCTTCAATCTCCACTACACATACCCGGCAACCTGCAGGTTTGTTTTCAATATTCAGGTCTTCCAGATGAAGGTAACACAGAGTGGGTATGTGAATCCCAAATTCTTTTGCGGCTTTTAGTATGGTTGTTCCCTTAGCGGTTGTTACATCCTTGCCGTCTATTTTAAGTTTAATGGTTTCCATTTTTTGAACAGTTTTTTTATTTTACAAGCACTGCATTAAATTTACATTTTTCCAGACAAACTCCACATTTGATGCAGATAGCCTGATCAATGAAATGTATTTCCTTACGTTCACCCGAAATGGCGTTTACCGGACAGTTGCGTGCACAGGCAGTACATCCTACGCAGTTTTCAGGAACAATTACATATTGAAGCAGGGCTTTACATTGACCGGAACGACATTTTTTATCTATTACGTGTTCCATGTATTCATCCCAAAAGTTATCGAGGGTTGAAAGCACCGGATTGGGAGAGGTCTGACCCAGTCCACACAGGGCAGTATCTTTAATTACATGGCTCAGGTTGCGAAGGCGGTCAAGGTCCTCGCGGGTGCCTTTTCCCTGGGTAATTTTATCGAGTATTTCATGTAAGCGCTTGTTGCCAACACGGCAGGGCGTACATTTCCCGCATGATTCATCCACGGTAAATTCCAGATAGAATTTAGCCATTGAAACCATGCAGTCATCTTCATCCATTACAATCATACCACCTGAACCCATCATTGAGCCGGAGGCAATCAGGTTGTCATAATCAATGGGTGTATCCAGGTGTTTTTCTGTTAAGCAACCACCTGAGGGACCTCCGGTTTGTACTGCTTTGAACTTTTTCCCATCTTTTATGCCTTCCCCTATTTCATAAATTACCTCGCGAAGGGTGGTTCCCATAGGTACCTCAATCAAACCAACATTATTGATTTTCCCTGCAAGGGCAAACACCTTGGTTCCTTTTGATTTTTCACTTCCAATGCTGGCGAACCATTCGGGACCTTGATTGATAATGGCAGGGATATTGGCCAGGGTTTCAACGTTATTTACGTTGGTGGGTTCTCCAAAATATCCTGAAACTGATGGAAACGGTGGTTTAACGGTGGGTTCACCACGTAAACCTTCCATGGAGTGAATCAGGGCAGTCTCTTCACCGCATACAAAAGCCCCGGCTCCATACCTGAGTTCGATGTCGAAATTAAATCCACTGCCAAAAATATCCTCTCCCAGCAGTCCATATTCTCTGGACTGTCCAATAGCAGTTTTAAGCCTTTCGATGGCCAGGGGATATTCCGCCCTGATATATACCAGCCCTATCGAGGAACCAATACAATAACCGCAAATGGCCATGGCTTCAATCACTGAATGGGGGTCTCCTTCCAAAATTGAACGGTCCATAAATGCTCCCGGGTCACCCTCGTCAGCATTACAAACCACATATTTTATATCAGAAACTGATTTTCGGGTAATTTCCCACTTTAATCCGGTAGGGAAACCGCCTCCACCACGACCTCTGAGTCCTGATTTCTTCATGATTTCTATCACCTGCTCAGGCGTCAATTCATTAAGTGAGCGGGCAAGGGCCTCATAACCATCCCTGGCAATATACTCTTCAATATTTTCAGGGTCAATAAATCCACAATTGCGTAAGGCAATGCGCAATTGTTTCTTGTAGAAATCCATATGCTTGGAATCTGCCACTGCCTCTTTGGTCTCTGGATGGGTGTATAGCAGACGATTTACTTTACGGCCTTTGATCAAATGCTCTTCTACTATTACTTTGGCATCTTTAGGAGTTACCTGAGTATAGAACGTATTGTCCGGCATAATCTTAACAATGGGTCCTTTTTCGCAGAACCCGAAGCAGCCGGTTGCAATTACCTGTACTTCATTTTCAAGACCGTGCTCAATAACTTCGGTTTTTAAATCCTGAAGTAAAGTTTCGCTTTCTGATGCATGGCAACCTGTGCCACCACATACCAGCACGTGCATGTTGTATTTTCCCATTACTTATTCTCCTTGTTGGTTTCTATGGATTGGTATTTAACCGGGATGATACCTTCAACCAGTTCCCCATTTTTAATGTATTTTTCAATGATCTCATCGGCCTTTTTGGTATCCACATAGCCGAAAACTATAGGTTCCTGACCAGGAATAGTTACTTCAATGGTAGGCTCAGCATAGCAATAACCCATGCAACCGGTCTGGGTTACCACAGCATGAATATTCCTTTTATCAAATTCGTTGATAAAAAAGTCCATTACCTGCTTAGCGCCCGATGCAATTCCACAGGTGGCCATGGCCACTTTAACCTGTACCATGCTCTCAGGGTGGTTGCTTTTTTCTCTCAGGCTCATCTTGCCCTGAAGATCTTCTTTGAGTTTTCTCAGGTCGGCCAGCGATTTTACTTGTGACATGTTGTTTAAAATTAAGGTTTGGTTTTGGTTATTTTATTACGAAAACTGGATTTCCATCAGGTTTTCGTTGATCATTTCTTTCAAAAAATTGTAAACCGGGGCTGAAGCAATGGACATTCCATCAAGCATTTCAATCACTTCATTCGTGTCAAGTTTAAATGAACCTGCAGACGTTGTATGGCTATATATAAAGCGAATGATTGGATTGGATGATATCAGCATGGCTAGTGTACCGCCTATATCGCCCATCGAGGGCCTGTCAATATTACTCAATCCAAAAATGGCATTTATGCTTGTGCCCTTTCCCGGTGTTGAACTTATGCTCATGTTGCCTCCGGTGCGCTCAGCATTTTGCTTTAATAGCGGCAATCCCATACCCACTTTCCGGGTTGTGCGTGAAGTGAAAAATGGATCAGTAACTCTACCCAAATCATCAGCATTAATGCCGCGGCCA
>Ga0265295_1002116_pt1 | contig 32663 bp, 9 predicted proteins | sample Munlansysbiofilm_FD_192503 | JGI IMG/M metagenome (GOLD analysis project Ga0265295, IMG submission 192503) | Leachate microbial communities from a municipal landfill in Southern Ontario, Canada - Methane capture system biofilm | ecosystem: Engineered > Solid waste > Landfill > Unclassified ... | reverse complement strand
GAGTGAGTCTGAAAGAGTGGTGCTCATGAATTGCCTCGCCAGGGCTGACCGGTATGATTTCCAGGCGGGACTCGCCGGGTTCGACGGCACCTTTTCTGCGATACTGGCCCCGACCGAGCTTTTTCCGGCTGATGACGTACATCTCCTTCTTGTTCTGCTCCCACCCCAGAAAAACATACTGATTCAGCCGGAAAATTTTCAGGTGGCCTATTCCGCGGCAATCGGCCAGTTCGCCAGCACCATCGCCCATGAGATAACCGACGTGAGCAACGGCATCATCAATTACGCCCAGATGCTGTGCGACGAGATCGGCGGCGAAGCGCAGAGCGAAAGAAGAAAGCACCTCAACCGGATCATCGCCGGCGGGGAAAAGGTGGCGGCGGTGGTGGAACCCCTGCTCGTCGACCCCCAGGACATGGAATATTCCAAGGACAGCGACCTGGTCCGGAAAATTTTTGATGATGTGTTCATGCTGGCCGGCCATCATCTCCGCCGGGACGGCATAAAGGTGAAACTCGACGTGCAGCCTGCCTCCCTGCAGTACCGGCGCCACCACCTGCAGCTGCTCCTGCTGACCCTGCTCAACCACCTGCGCGAGGTGCTCAACAGGTACTATCCCCAGAAAGACCCCGCCAAGGTGCTTGATTTTACCGTTTTGGGAGCGGAGGAGGGACAAGGGGAAATGATCCGGATCAGCGTGATGCTGACCGGCAGCGAGAGCGACTATGGCCGGGAGAGCGCCTCGCCCGAGCATCCCGCCGGCTTGTGGCTGACCAGGGAACTGGCCAGAAACCTGGGCGGGGAAATGAACTTTGCTCCGGCCGGAGCGGACCGGATCAGGGTGGAACTGATTTTACCCGTCTGAAAGCTGCAAGAAAACTTGCAATATCACCTGCCTTCGTATAAATAGATGTACCATTTCGCGATGCGGCCATTGTTGCGCATTGCCAACAACCAACCGCAAGGCCGGGACCAAAATCAACAGGGCCCCGGTGCCAGTGAGCGCCCTCGTAGCTCAGGGGATAGAGCACAGGATTCCTAATCCTGGTGTCGCAGGTTCGATTCCTGCCGGGGGCACCATTCCCTATATTCCGTGTTAATGAGCTTTGTGGATTATCCGATACCATAGTTGACATCCGTGATTTTTAAAGTTATGATTTAAGAATCATGGACAAAAAAAGGTTTCTCGCCCAGAAAGTGGATCGACTGCTGGAAATGTTTCCAGCGGTTGCCATAATAGGTTCCCGGCAATGCGGCAAGTCGACCCTGGTTAAGGCAATCAGGCCGGAATGGAAATATTATGATCTGGAGCGGCCGGATGATTATCGGCTGGTTACCTCCGATCCCTTGGGCTTCTTCAGTAGGCAGCCTGAGAAGATCATTATTGACGAGGCCCAGGAATACCCCGAACTGTTCAAGGTCCTGCGCGGGGTTATTGATCAGGAGCGCAAGACGGCAGGGCGGTTCCTGCTCACCGGTTCAAGTTCTCCGGAAATCGTCAGAGGATTGTCCGAAAGCCTGGCCGGCCGGCTTGCCACCATTGAGCTCTGGCCCTTCAAGGCGGCGGAATTTTATGACCGGCCGCTTCCTTCCGTCTATGAACTCTTGTGTGATCACGGGATCGACCTGAATACTCTGGACAAGCTGGAGCCAGTGCTTGAACCAGGGCAGATCTACGAACACTGGCTACTTGGCGGCTATCCCGAGCCGAGGATTAAGGGGCGGAAGATGCCCGAATTCCACGGACTGTGGATGGACGAGTATTTTGCCGATTATATCAGGCGTGATATCCAGCGGCTTTTTCCGCGCATCAATACCCATACCTTTCGTCTGTTCATCCAGGCTCTATCATTCCATTCAGGCAGCATAATCAATCAGTCCGAAATTGCCAGGGCATTGGAAGTCAGTTCGCCGACCGTTCGGGAATACTTGGAGATCCTGCACAATACCTTTATCTGGCGCAACTTGAGAAGTTATGAGCACAACAGCCTGAAAAAGGTACAGAAGATGCCCCGGGGATTTTTTCGCGACCAGGGAATTCTCCATCATTTGCTGAAAATAGACGACATTGACAGGTTACTCCTGCACCCCACCGCGGGCTTATCCTTCGAAGCCTTTGTCATCGAAGAGGTCATCCGCGGCTTCCAGTGCACCATGAAGGCAGGGATTGATTTTCATTTTTACCGGACCAAGGACAAGTCGGAAATTGATCTGATCGTTTCCGGTCCCTTCGGGGTCATTCCCATTGAAATCAAGCTGGGGTACAAGGTCAATCAGCGGATGTTGACTTCATTGAAGAATTTTATCAGCGACACCGGGACGCGTTTCGGCATACTGGTGAATAACGCGGAACGGATTGAATTTCTGTCCGATACCATTATCCAGATTCCTGCCAGGTATTTATGAGCACCGAGGAGTGGCTGGTCAAATTGTTTGAATTGAATCCAAAACGCAATAAGGATGAATCCCGCTATATCAATTGTGCATTACGCCCAAAATTGCGCTTAATGCATGCAACTTATCGATATTTATAATTTAATTAAGGATTCCTAATCCTGGTGTCGCAGGTTCGATTCCTGCCGGGGGGACCAAGCAATCAGGCGTTTATCAGCATGTCACCCTACTTCCTCTTTCTTTTTCTTCCGGCCAGATATCTTTTGAGCGCTTCATGTGATGAATACCAGAGGCGGCCTTCTTTATGCGCCTCAAGTTTCCCGGTACGGGCCAGGAGATTAAGGTATTTTGCAGAGAACCTGGAGCCATCGGCCAGTTCCTTCAGAGTGATGAACTTCTCTTTGGCGTTTCTGGGTGGAGTCAATACCTGCAGGTAGATATCCAGACTCCGTTGAACCGCCTGGGCAATAAACTTCACAAAAGGGACTGGATTGCCCTTATCAGCTTCAGCCAGTAAGCGGTAATATCTTCTCCGGTCGTTTTTCAGGATCACGACAAGCGGATATCCTGCCCGCAGCAGGATAATATTCATCGCCAGACGGGTGGTCCGCCCATTGCCATCAAAGAAAGGATGGATATACACGAGACGGTGATGGAAAAGAGCTGCCCGTTCTATAGGATGCAGTTTCTGCCCCTCTTCTTTTGTCCACCTGATCAGCTCGTACATCAGCCTCGGGACCTCAATAGCTTCCGGCGGAGCATGGGAGGCTCCGCCGAAAATGACATTGCTGTTTCGGTATCTGCCGGCCCACTCGTGATCTATATCGTGCATGACGATTCCGTTTAACTCCCTGATGACTTTTTCGCTTAATTGTGCCGGGGTTTTCCTGTCAGCCAGATCGAAAAGATATTCCAAGGCTTCCGTATGACCCTTGGCTTCCAAGTGATCCTTGAGAGGTTTTCCCTTGATCGTCAATCCTTCATTAATTACCAGAAAGGTTTCTTTCAATGTCAGCCTGTTGCCCTCAATTGCGTTGGAATTGTAGGTCATTTCCAGTTCAAATTGTTGCCGGAGTTTACGGACAAGAGGCGGTGGCAGGGGGCGTAACGAATTCAGCCTGGTCAGTTTTTCGTCAAGTCGAACGAGAATTTCAGGGTCGACGTAGTTCATGATTTTTAATATGGTTTATGGGATTTTTTGTTCCATACCATATTAACAAACAAGGATCCCGTAAAGTATTATTTTCCGGTTATCCCCTGGAGCGAATCGCGCGATGAGAAGCCGACAAATTGGTCCGAATAAATACGAGTGAAGGTCAGGGCAAGATCCAAGGTTCAGGCAGGCTCAGCCCCTGAGGGGATTTTTTCAGCCAATATACTGATTTCATGTGAAAATAAAAAAAATAACCAATATAGTTTGAAATTATGCTGTATTTTATATAATTATATAATGCGTCTGTATAGCCGGCCTTGTTGGCAAGATGCTTGTTTTTCCCGCTGACAGGAGGATGAGAAAATTGGAGCGATGCCGGGCATAATGGGGGAGCCGTTTTGACAAAGCAGTTATGTGCTCTTGCGCTGGTATTCTGTTTTTTTGTGCCCTGGGCCGAATGTGCCGATTTAACCATCGTTTCCCGTCTGGGAATCCCTGATATCGCCGTTTATGAAGTCACGGGCGATTATGACGCCGAACTGACCGGCGGCCTGCCCAACGCATCAGCCCGCCAGGCAGTCGCCAGGGAATTTTATGCAAACCATCCCGATGACTATGACTTCCTGGTGATTTTCACTAATTTTGATTTCCGCATGCCCCAGGAGGAAGCCGTCGCCTTTTATCATGAGGTAAAAAACGATGTGCAGGGGATCGGCAAGGAGCTGTTTGACAATACATCCCTTTACGGCAGTGACGGCAGGCTGCAGGGGATTATCGACATGGGGAATATCAACTCCCTGGCTTCCGACCCCCTTGATCCAGCTTTCTCGGAAACCATGGGAATACTCAGTCATGAACTGCTCCATCGCTGGGCCGCCGAGGTAACCTTCAGGAGCGATGACAACTCCATCAGCGACGATCTGCTGGGCAGGGAGGGACATCATTGGAGCTTTCTGCTCGATACAGGGGGATCACTGGAATACGGGAATCAGTGGGTGGACAACGGCAATGGTACTTTTACTTCCCTTGCCGGAAGAAGATATTTCAGTCCGCTCGATATGTATCTCATGGGAATGCTTGATAAAAGCGAAGTGCCTCCCATGCTCCTGATCGACAATCCGGATGTTGATCCCGAGCGGCTGCCGCAAGCGGGCGTCACCATAGATGGCACGCCGCAGTATGTCTCGATTGACCAGATCATCGCCGCCGGGGGTGAGCGGATACCCGGCGTCGCAGATGCCCGCAAAGCGTTCAGGATGGGCTGCCTGTATCTGACCAGGCCGGGCACCTATTCCGAAGCCGATCTCCAGGCTGTCCGTACCATCATCACAAGCTGGGTCATGTGGTTTTCCGGGCTGACAAACGGCAGGGGAAAGGTTGTGGTGGACGATTCTCTGCCCCATGATCTTCCGGCAAATCCCGGTCCGGTTGCTCCCGTCATTGACCCGAGAAGCACGCCCGCGGAAATCAATGAAGGGGTGGCCTGGCTGCTACAAAACCAGCAGCCGGACGGCTCATGGCAGGATAGTTCGCTGACGGCGGGCAGAGATACGGCGGCGGTACTGGAGGCTCTGGCGGATTTTCCGGAAGCCGTAGAAGCGAGCGCCAGGGGCATGGGCTGGCTTGCAGCAGGCGAAACGGCAAATCTCGATTATCTGGCCAGGAAGATCAAACTGCTGGGCAGTTCAGGTTCCGATGCCCCGGACCTGACGGCTGATATGCTGGCAAGGCAGAATCCAGACGGCGGCTGGGGAAATAACAGGAACTATGAAAGCAATCCCGCTGACACAGCCCTGGCGCTGCAGGCAATAACAGCGGCCGGAGGCGGGGTTGCCGCAGTGAGCGCGCCCGCCGTATCCTATCTGCTGGCCGGGCAGAATGATGACGGCGGCTGGGGCCCCGGCGGCCGGAGCACGATCCAGGCAACGATCGAGGTCATGGCGGCATTGCTTCCGTTCAGGGAACAAAATCAGTTGGACCGCCCGCTGGGCAACGCGTTGACCTGGGTGTACGCCAGGCAGAACCCGGACGGGGGCTTCGGTGACAGCCCCAGCACTGTCTACGCCACCGCCCAGACCCTTCTGGCCTTGAAGAAGATGGGGATTGCATCGCCGGCAGCCGGCAAGGCTCTCAAGTATATCCTTGACCGGCAGGGCCAGGACGGTGGTTGGCTGGCCAGTCCCTATCAGACCGCGCTGGCGGTGAAGGCTGTCTGGAGCGCGACCCGCGAGCCGGACCTGTCGGTCAGTACGGAGGAAATTATTCCTGTTCCCGATCCGGTCTCCCTGCTGCCCGCTGACCTGCGTCTTTCCGTAACAGTCCGGAACTCCGGGATGTCCGAGGTGGGGGAAGCAGAGGTTGTCCTGTACGAGGGTGCGGCAAGCGAGGCGGGATTGATCGGCCGAAAGATGATTGCCGTGGCCGGCAATTCCTCGGAAACGATCGTTTTCGATACCTCGATCACCGACGGCCGCCCGCATCATTATTTTGTGGTCGTTGATCCGGACGATCTGGTCAGGGAGGCCAGCAAGCAGAACAACTCGGCGCTGCGCATCGTCTATCCGGAATCCACCTACGACTTTGCCGTTTCGGCGGAGGAAATTTTCTCCGATCCAGCCGCCGGCAGTGTCTATGACCCCCTTGCCGTTTCCGTCATCGTCCGGAACAACGGTACGGTGGATGCCTTCGACGTCCCCCTGCAACTGACGGTGGATCGGGGAGCCGGGCCCATGGTGGTGGCCGGTCGGACCGTGGATCTGCCTGCCGGACAGGCCGTGAACCTTTCCCTTACCTGGGTCCCGGAAATTTTCGGCGCCGGCATCCCGCTTTCCGTCATCATCGATCCGCACAATGCCTTTGCCGAGGTAGCGGAAGACAACAACACGGCGACCATCACCCTTGATATCAACGGTTCCGACAAACCGGACCTTTCGCTGTCCCATACCGATATTTCGTTTGATCCGGTCCCGGCCCTGGAGGGCGGCGCCGCCTTCCTCAAGGCCATTGTCCGCAACAGGGGTTTTTCCCCGGCCACGGGCGTTCAGGTGGACTTTTATGAGAGCGAAGCGGGAGGAAGCGCCAATACGCTCCTGGGAACGGTGATGGTCCCTGAAGTTGCACCGGGCGGGAGCGCCGAGGCGATACTTGCATGGGAGAATATTCCCGTGTCCGGTAAACGAACGATCAGTGCTGTTCTGGATCCCCAGCATGCCGTCGAAGAGATCAGCAAGAACAATAACAGCGCCTTTGCTGGCCTCAGGATTCTCGCCCTGCCCGACCTTTTTGTGACCGGCAGCGAAATATCCTTTCATCCCGGAGCGCCGCACGAGGGGGAGCAGGTCACGGTGTCGGCCGTTGTCCGCAACAGCGGCGAGCAGGCCGCTGAAAACATTCCGGTGATTTTCCGGGCAGGCAATGAAGTACTCGGCAGTGTCCTGATCGGGGAAATTGCGGCCGAAGGTTGGCAGACCGCTTCCGCACCATTTGATACAACGGGCAAGGTCGGCATTGCCGCCATCGAGGTTATCGTTGATCCCAATCAGACAATTCAAGAGCAGGACAGGTCAAACAACGGGGCGGTACGGAGCATCGGGATTCAGAACGCGGACCTGTGGCTGTCGAACAGTTATATCTCCCCCAATGGGGACGGCGTGCAGGACGCCGCCCAATTCGGCTGCCGCCTGGAAATGCCGCAGGATGTGACGGTTGCCGTGGTGAATGAGGATGCGGAAGTTGTCAGGAAATTCTCCGGCCCCGATTTTATCGATACAGCGTATGTGTCCCTGACCTGGGACGGTCTTGACGGCCAAGGCAGGGTTGTTGCCGATGGACAGTATCAACTGCAGGTCCGTGCGGAGAGCGAAGCGGTGCTCGCGACCCTCCAGGTGACGGTTGACACCAACCGCTCCTCCCTGCTGCGGGCCATCGGCAGCCCGTATCTTTATCAGAGCGAAATCCATCAGTTCCTGGCGGACAACAGATGGATCTGGCTCCCGGACGAAAGCGGCATCCTGTTTCACCTGGCAACGCCCAACGAGGATATTCCCGCCTATTCTACAGGGCTGTATACCATGTCGCCGACAGGCGGCAATATCGTCCGGCTGGTGCCCTGGGAGTGGAATATCGACTCCGGCGAAGAGACAGGATACCGCTTCAGGACCAACAGCAGCGACTGCAATCCGCGCAGGTGGAGCGAATTCTTTCCGTCCGATCAGGTCAACCCCGGGTTCTCCCTGGCCAGGGACGGCGTCACCCTGGCTTTTATTCTGGAACGGTACAACAAGGCATCAGGGCAGATTGAAGCGAGCCAACTGTGGACAGTAAGCAGATTCGGATCGGATCTGGCCCTCCGCGCATCGTTTGAGGGGAGCGGGGAGCAGCAGAAGATCATCACCGATATATTCTGGTCTCCGGACGGATCGCATATCGCCTTCAAGAGCTTTGATCGGATTGCCGGCCGGCATGCTGTTACAATCATCCGGGAGAACGGAACGGAGACGGCAGCAATTGTCCCGGAGTGGACTGCTGAGCGGGGGGACGATTACGGGCTGTACTGGTCGCCGGACAGCAGTCGGATCGCATTCGCGGAATCCGGGCGGATTGTTGTTGCCGACCTTGCCGGCAACCTGCAGGAAGTCATGCCGGTCGGCGACCAGGGGACATTCATCAACTGGTTAAGCAACGGCAGATTGCTGGTGCGTGATCTTGGCGGCGGTTCCTGGCTGCAGACCGTCTGGATCGTCGACCTGGATTCCGGAGCCGAACCGCTGCTCGTCGGCCGGGACCTGGAGATGCCCAACGGCGTCTACGACTCCCGGCAGTGCATCCGGGCAGGAAGGGAGGAATATAATACCCCGGTCATGGAATCGGGGCATTTTCTGGCAGCGATCGATTGGTCAAACTATCCGTACCTTGCCTACACCATCTGCGGCGCCGACGGAGTCTGCCGGGAAGCGCCGATACTGGATTACTGGTGGAGTAATTTTGCCCTGTCTCCCGGCAGCACCAGTATGGTGCACAGCTTTTACGACGGTCTGCTGGAAGTCTATGACCTGGAGACCGGGGAAACAGATATCAGGGTCATCGGCGACTACGCCTGCTTCATAGATTGGGAACTGGATTATCCCGATCTGCCCTCGGTTTTCAATATTCTCCCCCTGGAAGGCGAATGTGACCGGCGGGCATTCATGGAGGTTGTCCGCTGGAACTGGCTGGATGACACAACCTTCCTGGCTTATTATTCCGGCACGCCTGAAGGAGTGATTGCTTACGATTTTGAAACCGGGAAAAAAACATATCTCCCGGCCCACTGGCAGTTGGATCAATTACTGCTTTCCCCCGGCGGTCGATACATTTCCTATGCTGCGATTTACGACAGGACGGTCGGGCGCTACGGGACCGTCACCGTCAATGGCTCCCTGCTGAATCTGACCGCCGATCTGCGGCCGATGAAGACGGATTCGGCGGTAATCCTCCAGGGTACGGCGGCAGATCTCAATTTTGCCGGCTGGATGCTTGAATATGCCGACCGGAAAACACCGGATGACTGGCACATCATTACTCCTTCCGTTGAGAAGCCCGTGGTCAATGACGTGATGGCAACCTGGATTCCACCCTATGAAGGTTCTTTCCTGGTCAGGCTGACCGTTACCGATCTGGCCGGCAATACAGGCCTGGACAGGCGCCTGGTCACCTGGGGAAAAAAATTCAGCGTCACCGATATCCGCAAAACCGGCGACTTGCTGTCGCCTAACGGAGACGGGGTCAAGGATACGGTCAGCCTCCAGTATATTGCCCATGAACCGGTCCACCTGGAACTTTCTCTCCATGACCAGGGAGGATCGTTGATCAGGACTTTCGATCAGGATCATGCACTGCCAGGGCAGTACGGCATAGTCTGGGACGGGCGGGACGAGGCCGGTGCCATTGTTGCCGACGGCTATTATTCCATCCGGATCTTCGATTATGAATTCTTCGTTCAGGTGGACTCCACTCCGCCGGATGCCCTGCTGGAATTCACCCCACTTGCCTGTGGAAACAGGCCGGCTCCGGCTGGTGAGCTTTTCGCTCTCGCTCTGGACAAGAATCTGAAGTCCTGGACGATGGCGTACGGAGAGGGGGACGCCCCCGGGGATTGGTATGCGTTCAGTGCCGGAGAGAATCTGCTGGCAGAAACCACCCCCAACGGCGAAATCAGACGGGATGAGGCAGGTGATCCACTGCCGGCGGTGGTGCAGATATATTCCCCGGTTACTTCTCCCGCCATCGGTTTTCCTGTGGGGAAGACATACCGGCTCACTGCCGAGGACCTGGCCGGAAATCGAAGCATTGTTGACGCCAGGATGACCGAGGAGCTGGTTGTCCTCTCCGGATGGGACGGCAGCTATCTCATTCTGGAGAAAGACGAACAGGGACAGTGCGCTGCCAATATGCTGTCAATCGATTTGCTTCAGCCGGGCATTCATCGGCTCAGCCTGGTTGAGACTCTCAGGACCGATATTGACAGCGCAACCGTTCAATACAGGACCCACATGCAGTGGCATGACGCAGAAAAAATCCTTGATCCGCCGGAGGGGACCATCGAGCTTGCTTTTGACACTTCTTCGCTTGTTCCGGAAGAAATAGCGGCGGTCAGGGTAAAAATTGTCGATGCGGCAGGCATTGAATATCACTCGAATTCCGTTCTCTTCAATCCTCCGGTCTTTACTGCCGCAATGGGTTGTATCCCGGAAGGCAGTCTCGCTCCCGCCGTCATCGCGATGGATGTCTCTCTTGCCGAAGCCCTGCAGACCGTAAAGATCCAGGTCGAGAGCATGGAGTCCGGAGGCGTCTCATGGAAAGATTTTGCCGAGTACGGTGTGTTTGACGGTTTCCCGTATCAGTTTGCGGCGCCTTATCCAGAAGGACTGCCGGAAGGATCAGGTTATCCGCTTCGGTTTGTCGGCATGGGGGAGAGCGGCAGGTTGTATATCAGCAACGAATTATCCGCCCCGCCGAAGCAATGTACCAAACTTGCTCCCAAACCTCCTATCGAGCCGGGCTGTGAAGAGAAATCCGAGCTTTATGTCTCATATGACAGGAAAAGAAAGCCTTGTAATTCCGTACAGGCCGGGAAAGTGACCATGGCCCTGCGTTTTTGTCCGGAAGATGAGCCGGAGGTGTTGCCCGACGGAGTGGTGTACTACCTTGAAGATGGATTCGAATGGCGGCTGCTCAAACAGTTTTCTCCCGCTGTTGAAGGCTGGGGGACCGTATCCATTGATACCGGCGGTCTTGCCGAAGGGGCGCATAGGGTCAGAGTAGATCTGGTTTACGGTGACTCGGTGGTGAGGGGGTTCAGGACGAACGTCCTGATTGTCGACCGGATCCTCCCTCAAGCGGAGATTACCTCTCCTTCAGGGTCCGAGCCTTTTTGCACCAGGACCGTTGTCAATGCGCGGGGGGACGTTGTCCGGTATGCGGATGTCAATGGCAATGCCGCGGATGAGAACGGTATCTCCAGCTATTGCTTCATTTACGGGGAAGGCAGGAACCCTGATCCATGGTTTGACATTGCTCAGGATAAACCCTGCCGGCCGGAGGATGGCGATTGCCCATACATCTCCATCGAAGAAAAACCCGGCTTGCTGGGTAGTTGGAAGATCACTGCCGCTGATTCCAGGGAGTATGCATTGCAGTTCATGGTGACCGATGCATTCGGCAATACCTCCTGCGTTGCCGCCCAGGTCCGGCCGGACCTGGGTATATTGACGTTAACCGCTGAAACGGACCATACCGTTATTTCCCCCAACAACGACGGGACAAAGGACGCTGTTGCCGTCGACTACCAGGTGGGGGCAAATGCGGTTCTCGACATGACGATTGTACGGGACGGCAGTGTGGTGCGGCGACTCGCCGCTGATCAACAGATTGGCCCTGGTCCGGGCAGGATCACCTGGGACGGTCTTGATGACGCAGGCATAACGGTTCCGGACGGACCGTACCGCGTGGAGCTCGAGGTCAGGGATCCATGCGGCAACCGGCAGCGGAAATCGCTGCCGGTCACGGTCGACAACACGCCGCCGACGACCATGATCCTTTTTCCCGGCAGCGGTCAGGCGCTCAGGGTGGTGACCGAGGTCATCGGCACCGTTGCCGATGCGCATCTGGCCGCCTATCAGTTGCACGCCCTAAATGAAGGGAGCGAAGCACCCCCGATATTGCTCAGCGCGGGGGATATATTTGTCGAGAACGGGCTCCTGGGACTGTGGAACACGTTCGGCCTGGAAGGAGAGTGGTCACTTATTCTCACCGGGGAGGATCTGGCCGGGAACACTGGATCAACAAAGCTGCCGGTCAGTGTCGGCACCCGTCCCGAACTGATCGCCGGCCTGCAGGCGGACCCGGTCATTTTTTCACCTGACGGCGATGGGGAGATGGATGCGACCGAGGTTGTCTATGAATTGACCGATACGGCGAACGTGACGATAACCGTGGAGGATTTTGCCGGCAACCTTGTCGCAGGTGCCGCCAACCCCTCCGCTCCGGCCGGTCTCAACCTGTTCCAGTGGGACGGCTTGGATGCCGGCGGGAATACGGTTCCGGATGGGAGCTACCGGCTGAAAGTGACCGCGGAAAGCGTTTCCGCGCCGTTTGTGATCCAGGAGGAGCAAATAACGTTTGTCACGGATACCGTTCCGCCCGCGATTGAGGTCATATCGCCGGTGCATTCTTCCTTGTACGCCGGCGAAGTGGAAGTCCGGGGGGCGCTGGGCGACTCGAACCTCCGGGAGTACACCGTTTCCATCACCGGCGGACAGGAACCGCTGCTGCTCTCCGTCTCGGAGATCAATCGCGAGATGGTGTTTTCCAGGTCCGTTGATCTGCCCGACGGAATTTATACGCTGCTGATTGAGGCTGCTGACCGGGCGGGCAACTCCTCCGGCAGGGATGTATCTTTCACCGTGGACGCCACCCGGCCGCGGATTGTCATGGAAAGCCCCTCCGACGAGCAATTCTTCGGTGGGTCCCAGGCCTTGGTGACCGTCCGGAGCATGATCGAGGAGGAAAATCCGGGGACCTACAGTGTTCAGTATCGGCAGGAAGAGGAGCCGGAGCAGTGGGTGGACATTGCCTCCGGTGAAGGGGTGCCGCCGGACAATGTCCTGGCGGTTTGGGCGGTCGACCCGGATCAGCGGATTGCCGACGGCGGCTATACAATCCGCGTGAAAGCGGTCGACAAAGCCGGCTGGGAAAGCACGGCCCTCCGGTCGATACGCATTGACAACCACCCGCCCGAGATTGGGATCGCATTGCCGGAAAACGAAGGCTTTGTCCGGGAGCCGTTTGACATCATCGGGACAGTCATTGACCCGTTCCTGCGGGAGTATGCCCTGAGTATCGCCTCTTCCTCCTGCTCCCGGGCGGTGAATTGGTCGTTTCTCGGCAGCGGCGACCGGCCCCTGGAAAACAGCGGCATTGCGCCCCTGAGGATCCTGCCGCCGGACGGCGTCTACTGCCTTCGCCTGTCGGCCGCGGATTTGCTGGAAAACACCGCCGAACAGAAAGTGGAGTTCACCATTGACACGACCCCGCCGGCGCCACCGGTACTGTCAGGGAGCCTGGAACCCGGTGGCGGGGTGGCCCTGACGTGGCGGTTGGATGGGGAGCCAGACCTGGCGGGATTCAATCTGTATCGCAACGGGAAAAAGGTCGATACCCGGCCGATCAGCGATCAGGAGTACCTTGATCGGGATATAGACGAGGGAGAATATGTGTATACCGTCAGGGCCGTGGATGCGGCCGGTTGGGAGAGCGGTGATTCCAATCAGGCGGTGTTCACCGTGGACCGTACCCCGCCGCAGGTGATGATCGCGCTGCCGCGGGACGGTTTCCGGGTGGGGGATTATGTGGACATCATCGGCCGGGCATTCAGTGAAGAGGATTTCAAGGAATACCGGGTACTTTACGGCTTGGGCGAAAATCCGCAATCATGGCGGATGCTGAGAACGTCCCCCGTGCCTGTATCGTACGGTATGCTGGTCCGCTGGGACGCCATCAATCTTGCGGACGGATTGTACACCCTCAGGCTGGAAGCGGAAGATTTGAGCGGCAACGTCAATAGAGCTACCGCCTCGGTCATCGTTGACAACACGCCGCCGGCCCCGCCGGTTCTGCTTTCCGCCTCAGCCGACGGACCTTCGGTGACCCTCGCCTGGCAGGGCAACACCGAAGCCGATCTGGCCGGGTACCTTGTATTCAGAGACGGGCAGCTGGCCAACGCATCAGGCACGGTGATCGGTGATCCCGCGGCTTTTCTCATTACCGGGCTCGGTTATGAAGATGAAGGAGTGCCGGACGGGACCCATGACTATTTCCTGGTCGCCATGGACAGTGCAGGCAACATGAGCGATCAGTCGAATGTCATGCAGGTGTCGATCAACACCCGGCCGCCGTATCTGGACATCGTCGCCCCGGAAGCGGGCCTGCGGTTTGATGCAGCGATAGCAGTCAGGGCGGAATCGGAAGATGCCGATATTGCCCTGGCGCAATTTCAGTACCAGGCCAGCGAAGCAGCCGGCTGGACAGATTTCGGACCTGCCCTGGGCGTAAGACCCTATGCCGTCCATCTCGAGCCATGGGCGCTCGGCTGGGAGTTCGGCGTCTATCGCCTGCGCGCGGTCGCCACCGACCAGGCCGGGCTGACCGATGCGGCGCCTCAGGAGATTGAAATTACGTTCACGGATGTGACGCCGCCCGCCGCACCTGCCGGATTAACTGCCCGGGTGAACGGCGGCTTTATCACCTTATCCTGGAATGAAGGTTCGGAGGCCGACCTTGCCGGTTTCAACGTCTATCTGGGATCTACCCCCCAGCCGAGGAATCCGGACCTGGTGACCGAGACGACCTTTGTCGAGCCGGCCGGCAGCGACACCGGATTCGGTAATGGCGAGTATCAGTTTGCCGTTACCGCGGTGGATGCCGCCGGCAATGAAAGCGAAAAGGCTTCCATCAACGCCACCGTTTTCACCCCGGTGCTCCTGTCCCTGCCATCAGTGGTGACCACACCTGATGTCACGGCCGAGGGGCATACCGTCCCGGAGGCAGCGGTGGAAATCGTCAGCAATACCGGCATGGAACGACACTCCCTCGGGACTGCGCAGGCCGATGTTGACGGCCGTTTTTCCCTGGCGGTCTCCCTTGATGAGGGGGTAAACGTGCTCGCCGCACTGGCGACCGATTCCGCGGGTAATATCAGCCGGCCGTCAAATGTGCGAACGGTGGTCTATGATCCGCCGCCGGCCGCCCCCACAGGCCTTGCGGCCGAAGTCAGCGGCTACGATGTTCTGCTTTCCTGGGATGCCAATACCGAATCCGATCTGCAGGGGTACCGTCTGTATCGAAACGGTGAAAGGATCAATTCCATGGAGCAGGTTGTCACCGGGAGCTTTTCCGCCTCCGCCAATTCTTCCCGGGCCCACCTGGCGGCTGACAATGATCCGGAAACCTACTGGAATTCCTCTTCCTATCCGGCCGCATTCGGTCCTGTCTGGTGGAATATGTCGTTTGGCGGGCAGGTATTTCTTTCAAGCATTGAAATAGAATGGGGCGGGGTTGAATCCGGCCGGCTCATGGCCGGCAAAGACTATGAGATCCAGGTGCTGACCGGGGGCGCCTGGCAGGAAGTTGCAGGAATCACTGACAACAGCGCCAAACGCAATGCCTTCGAGTTCGAACCCCCTGTGAAGGCGGAGGGAGTGCGGCTTTACATAACCGCCAGCACCGACAGCTTCTCCTACAAAACCGTGCGGATTGACGAGGTCAGGGTAAGCCGGGAAACGCTCATCACCGGCGAAGCCTATGAAGACCAGGCCCTGGCCGATGGCGAATATGCCTACCAGGTGTCGGCGGTCGACGCCTTCGGTTCGGAAAGCCCGCTGACGCCGGCAATCCAGGTCGTCATTGGTGACGTGATCCCGCCGGCGCCACCGCGGAATCTGGTCGTCTCCGCGGCAGGTTCGGACTGCCTGCTGGCCTGGCAGGCCAATTCAGAACCCGACCTGGCAGGATACAACGTTTACCGCGCGTCAGCGGCAGGCTGGCTTAAACTCAATCCGGCGCCGGTCGCCGCGGTCGACCATATCGATGCCGGACTGAAGAATGGCGCTTACACATATAGGGTGACAGCGCTGGACAGGAAAGGCAACGAAAGCGCTCCTTCCAATGACGGCACGGCGGTCATTGCGCAGGAGCCTCCGGCGCCGCCGTCAAATCTGGTGGCGGCGGCCGCGGCGGAAGGCAGAGCCGTCGACCTGTGCTGGAACAGTTCGCCCGATCCGGTGGCGGGCTATCATATCTATCGCAGCCTGATTCCGGGAGGTCCGTATGCCCGGGTAAGCGGCAATCCGGTCCAGGAAGGCTGCTACCGCGATTCCGGCCTGACCAACGGTACGGAGTATTTTTATGTCGCCCGGGCCGTGGATTCCTTCGGCAATGAAAGTGTCGACTCCAACGAAGATTCCGCGACGCCGCAGGACCATGCAGCCCCCGGCAAACCCATTCTCCTGCTGCCGACTGTCACCGGCAGGCCTTATGACAGTCCGGCAGCCCGGATTGATGTCGGAGGAATTGCCGAGGCGGGGGCAATTGTGGATCTGGTTCTCAATCATCAGTGGACAGATACGGCACAGGCGCCGAAGGAAGCAGCCTGGGAATCGTCTTTCCTGACAGCCCATCGGGCCTTTGAAACGGTCGCCACCCCGGACGGCAGAAGCGTTTATTTTGTGCTCACGGAAAACACCTCGTTCCCCTACAGCTATTACACCTTCCGCAAGGACCTGCCAAACGGTGAGGAAGTGCGTATTGACCGCATCCCCGAGGGAAGCTGGAATCACCTGGTTTCGCCCGACGGCACCAGAGTGGTGTACTGTTATGACAACGGTCAGGGCAGCAGCAGGATCGGGATATATGACCGGACGGCGGACCGCGTTGCGCCGCTCACCACGGCAGCGGATGTCGCTGAATATGATCCTGCCTGGAGCAGGGACGGCCGGAAGATTGTTTTTGACAGCGACCGGGGCGACGGCGTCTACGACATCTGGATCCATGACCTGGCCGGCAATCGAACCTCCAGGGTTACGGATCATTTCGAGGGTTTTTATCCAAGGATTTCAGCCGATGGTCAAAAAGTCGCCTTTCACGCCTGGAACCATGACACAGGAAAGCTGCATCTCTATCTCACGGATGCCGGGGGCGGCACTCCTCTGCTGCTGGCCGATGATGTCGACTGGTCCGGCTACTATCCCTCCGTCGACTGGTCGCCCCAGGGCGGCAAACTCGCTTTTACCGCCAACCTCGACGGCGTATACGACATCCATGTCCATGACGCGGCTACCGGAGAGACAACACGGCTGACGGAGACGGAAACCATTGAGGTTTACCCTCAGTGGTCTCCGGACGGCGGCTCCATCGCCTATTATGCGGCCGCCGGGATACATACCGAGGTGCGCGTCCTTTCCGCCGGCCTCCCGGCGGAAGACAGGTTGCTGCACTCCTTTGCGGGAGGGGTGGCAAGCGATTTCAACTGGCTGCCCGCAGGGATCTTCTACAGGTCGGATACAGACCTGCACCGGATTATCACGCCGGGGACATTTCTTTTCAGGGATGTAGGCCTGCGGGCGGGACAAAACATTTTCACCGCAATGGCGGAGGATGAGGCGGGCAATGTCAGCCAGCCGGCCGACGCCATACTGGTCAACCTGGATGCGGCGGGACTGCCGGACCTGGAGGTGCGGGATCAGGACATTTTTATCCTGCCGGACGCTCTCCTGATGGGCGAGGAGGCCATCTTCAATATACGGGTACGGAACGGATCTTCCGTACAGGCAGAGAATATTTCTGTTGAGATATATCTTCGGGATGCCGAGGAAAACATGGAGCTGATTCATACGGAAACCATCCCCTTCCTTGGCGCGTACGCCGAGGAGTGGCTCAGCGTCAGGTGGGACGGCGCGGACAGGGCCGGCACCCGGAGCATCATCGTCCAACTCGACCCCGACAATGAGATCGTTGAAACGGAGAAAGGAAACAACGCCGCTTCCAGGGATTTTCACATAGCCGAGGAAATCGGCCTCTCGTTCGACACCATGGTCACCGGCGGGGAATTCACCGGCGGCGAAATTGTCTCCATCGCCGTGGCCATGCATAACAGCGGTCAGGAGACGGATGTCCGGCTTGGGGTGACGATTGAGGATGAAGCCGGCTTTCAGGTCGAAGAGCTGACCGTCCTTGATCAAACCCTTCCTTACGGCGGGAGCAGGAAGGTGGAACTCGAGTGGCAGGCAGGATCGGTGTTGGCGGGGACATACCGGGTCAGGGCTGTATTGACTGATGCGGCTGCCGGGTTTGTCGGCGAACAGATCCGGCCGTTCACCATCCTGCCGGATATTGACGTCGGCGCAGTCCTGACCGCCGACAAAGTCCAATTCGGCCCTGATGAGGATGTACTCCTTGATCTTGACGTGACGAACAAGGGGAGCAACGCAATCCTTCCTGTACTGCACGTCAGGTTTTCGATCACGGACAACCTTTTTGTCCATTTTGCGGAAGAACAAACGCTGCCCGGGCTCTACCCGATGGACAGCGCCCGCCTCGGCTCATCCTGGAATACAGGCAGCACCCCTCCCGGCAGATACACGGCTTCCGTTGAAGTTTTTCTGGACGGGGAGCGGGTGGCGTCGGACGCAACGGAACTGGTCATTGTTCCGGTCATGGAACTGGCCGGCAAGGTTACGGCCGAACCCGGGGTCGTTCACCCTGATGGAATGGTGGGAGCCGGCTACACCATTACCGGGGGCGGCAATGTCGAAGCGGGAGCAGTGCTGCTGAGGATTCGTGTCATTGAGACGAGGAGCTGGACCACGGTCACTGCGCATGAGGAAAACGTAATTCTCGGAGCCGGCCAGACCGTATCCGGCCGGCATGAATTCGGCGGCCGACACTGGACCCCCGGCCTGTACCAGGTGGTACTGGAAGCTGTCCGCCAGAATGATGCCGAGAACCTTGCCGTTGATACATTTACGGTCCGGGACGTTTTTCCGCCGGCGCTTTCCGTTCTTTCACCCCTTGACGGGAGCATCCTGAACGAGGGGTTTGACCTGTCGGCTACCGCCGTTGATGACACAAGCGGAGTGGCAAAGGTGGAATATCAGGTGGATGACGGCGCCTGGCTCCCTCTGCCGGCGGTCAATTCATCCCCGAACAGGTATGCAAGCCGCTGGTTGCCAGGTGAAGCGGATGAAGGTCCGCATACGATCAGGTTCAGGGCGGGGGATTATGCCGGCAACATGTCCCAGCCCGCAGTGAGCACCATCGTTATCAGTCCCCGGGTGATCATGGCTGCCGCGGCCGACAGGACCTCCTGCGGCATGGATGAAGACCTGACAATCACTGTTGATCTTGACAACTTGGCGTGGCGAAAACACGTCCATCTGGCAGTCGCCGTGGAAACTTCGGAAGGAGGACTCGTTGCGCCCCTTGCCGATGAGGATTTGATCCTGGAATCCGGGGCACGGCAAACCCGGCGTTATACCTGGCGGACCGGCACAGCGGATGCCGGAGCGTACAGGGTTCGCACCACCCTGGTGAAAAACGGCGGGGTTCTGGCCGAACAGCTTGTGGCGTTTGCGATCAAAGAGGTCCTGGCCCTGGAAGGCACCCTGCATCTGCCGGTGTCACCCGTTCCCTGCGGCGATCCAGTGACGGTCGGCTGGTCGGTTTCCAATAACGGCAATTTCGACATTACTGGACTGGCTGTTGAAATGGTCCTGACATCCCCGTCCATGGCCCGGAACCCGGTCCTGACGGAGACCATTGCCCTGCTGAAAGGGCAGACGGTTTCAGGCAGTCTGCCGCTTGCCACGGACGGGATGATGGTGGGGGACTACGAGCTCACCCTGAAGGCCCGGCATGGGGCCGGAGAGCTTGTCCTTGCCGCCGCCGGCTTCGAGCTTGCCGACAGCCAGCCGCCGGTTGTCTCGATTATTTCCCCTCTGGAAGGAACCGTTGTTGAAGAACCGGTGGAGTTGGCGGTTTCCGTCACAGATGACGCAACAGGTGTGGAAATGGTCGAATATCGGATCAACCAAGGGGAATGGCGGCGGATGCCGGCGGGTGATCCGGCGAGTAATTTCTACGCTGTCCTCTGGACGCCTGCCGAAGAGGAAGACGGCAGACGGATCATCAGCTTCAGGGGTCGGGACAGGGCCGGCAATATTTCGGAACCGGTAGCGGTGGGTGTCGTGGTCGAACTGTGCAGTGGCTTTGCCGATCTTGAAGGAATGCTGCGCGTATCGCCCTCACCGCTGTATTACAGTCAGGATGCGGTGTTTGATTATACCGTCGTCAACCGCTGCGGCAAAACCCTGGACAGTTTGGACATCAGGGTGGCCGTTCACGACGACGCGGCCGATTCCGTCATCAATGAGGCGGTCACGACATCCCGGGTCGCTCCCCGATCGTCGGTCGCAGGCAGCCTGGAGCTGTCAACCCTGGAGTTGCAGGTGGGGCCTTACAGGGCAGTGCTGGAAGTTTCACAGCCGGACGGCGAAGCCAGGAAACTGGCTGAAGATTCGTTCGAGGTTCTGCCGGCCGTGGAAGGGGACAACAGCCCCCTTGACCGGACAAACCTGCTTGTCTGGCTCAACAGTAAACCGGCCGGCTGCGCGGCGGATGAGAGTGGCGGTGGCCGCGGCGGAGAGAAGGGACAGGGAGACGGCTCACCGCACCAGCAGCGAATATGCGGACCGGGGTGCTCCCTGGATGCTCTGCTGGAAAACGTCTTCGAGCAGGCAGCGGATTACACCATGATTGCCTGCAGCCGCGATGAATTTGAACGTGAACTGCGGAATCCATTCTACACGGATATCCTGATCATCGGCAACAGGCAGCAGCTGACCGATCATCATGACCGGGAACTGCGGGAAAAAGTGTACTCCGGAACGGGCCTGATATCCTTGGGCTGGAATGTGCCCGGAGATCATCTGCACGATGACGGCAGCAACGGTCATCACGACCATCATGACGCCTTCCTCGGCGTGACGGCCAGGGGAGTGCTTCCCCCGCAGGTCGTGACAATAACGCTGGCGGAAAGCGCCGTGGCCGGTGCCGGGGCGTTCACCATGGAAGGACAGCCCGTTCTGGTTGAAACCGCGGAAAACGCGGACATCGTCGCCTGGTTCATTGATGGCTGCGGCCATGGAGGGGGCAGCGGGGCAAGGAAGAATAACAGGGAGTGTGACTCTCCGGCAATCGTCCTGCATGAATATGGCCTGGGACGAACCGTTTACGCGGCATTTGATCCGTGCGAAGCAAGGGATGACGCGAATGGGGAACAGTTGGCGGAACTGCTCCGTAAGGCCGTGGAATTCGTGCACCAGCCTGGAGCTTATCCGGACCACCTCGTCCCGCATCAGATCAGGTCTTATGCCGTTGAGATGGCAAGTCCGGGGCTCGATCTCGACCTCGAGCTGCGTATCGAGTGCCCTCCGGATATCTTGATCTTTGATCCGCTGCTGGAAGAATGGATCGTTGAATACCCCTGGATCGTAACCTTTCCGCTCCAGGCCGGCGGCTCGGTTGTCGTGCCCTACGATGTCCTCGCCCCTGACCGGGAGGGTGTTTTCACCTGTGAACTGAACGCGGGGTTTGCTGCCGGCGGCCAATTCGTTTCGCTCCAAAAGACGGCCTATGCGCTGATCGTTGCGAAAGACCGGGCAAGGCGTCTGGATGAGGTCATCACGACGATCGCCGGCTTCTCGGCGGCGGGGAGGGAGCGCGCTCAGCGCGACAATGCCCTGCGTTTTCTGCGCAGCGTGGAAGAGCGGACGGTATTGGGCGGAAATGCCACGGAAATGAATATGCGTGATATCGGGAAGGCCGTTGATGCCCTCCTGCACATGGACCGGATCGATACGCACGGTATCAGGCTGCAGTTGGATACCCTGCTGCGCATTGAACAGGGAAGGTGGTATCTGTATGAATAGAGGAGCCCTGATCATGCCCGGACCGTGCGGGTTGCTGCTGATCTGTTTCATGGGTCTGTTCGTCACCGCGGCCGTTGCGCAGGGGGCTGATTTAGCGCTGGAGAGGAACCTGCGGAAGAACCTGGCCGCAAGCCGGAGCCTGCTGGCAAAAATGGAACGGGCGGCGGCTTCGGGAGCGTCGAATCCGGCCCTTGTGACGGAGCTTATGGAGTTCGGCGAGGCAATCCGAGCGGATCACCAGGTTTTGCTGGGGCAGCTCAAGGCCAGGGAGGCGCAGCTCGTGACCTTCGGCCCTGCCGCCGTCTCCCGGCAGAGGGAGGTGCGGGAGCGGTATGAACAGTCCCTGTCCCTGTATCTTGATCATCTTGGAGGTTTGAAAGAGGATCAGCCCGGCCTGGGCGATATTCGAAGGCTGCGGGACATTCTGGCGGAGATTCTGCCGCGGAGAACACACCGGCTCCACGGCAGCATTCCCTATCGCCGCCTGCACCTCCCGGCCCGGGCGCCGGTCTTCTCACCGGAAATTGTCCCGTCCTACAGGGGCGGGGACAGGGCGTTCAACGGGGCCGATCTTGCCGCAAGTCCTGAGGCGCAAATTTCCCCGGCTATAGCGGGCCTGGCAGCCTCCCTCCACTGGAGCCCCGTCGAGATGTATGAATGGGTGAAAAACAACATCAGGACCGAGTGGTACTGGGGAGCCATGAAGGGCGCGGAAGAGACCTTGCGCCAGAGGAGCGGCAACGATGCCGACCAGGCCGCCCTGCTGATCGCTCTGTTCCGGTCCGCGGGATTCCCTGCCCGTTTTGTCAGAGGGGTGGTGGAATTTTTTCCGGATATTGATGCGGCTGTTGACCAGACCGGGATTGCTGATCCCCGTACCATCGCCGGTCTGTTTCAAAAAGCCGGCATCCCGTATGAAACGGTTATTGCCGGGGGCGGAATCGCCAATTTCCGGTTTGAACATATCTGGGCCGAGGTGGAGATCCCCCATGCCAATTACCGGGGCGCCGTGCTCGATGAACACGGCCGGACCTGGCTTGCCCTGGATACGAGCGTCAAGACCGCCGGCTCAGGATCCGAGAGTCCAGCCGATGTTCTGCAAACCCTGGACCTGACGGATATTCGGCGCAGATACCTGGAGGACTGGAAACCGGAAACGCCCCTGGAATTTCTTGCCGCCGGGATCAATGAGCAGTTGGCCGGCAGCGGTTTGGACCTGTCCTATGACGACTTGCTGCACACCAGGACGATCAACCGGGAGAACATGCAGATCCTTCCGGCCAGTCTGCAGTTCAGGGAAATAGCGGTTACCGGGGAGTACGCGAGCCTGCCGGGTGATTTCATCCACAAGGCCAGATTCATTGCCCGGACCAATGGCGGCATGGTGCTTTTCGACCAGGCTGTGCCCCTGCATATGCTGTCCAACAGGAGTGTTGCCGTAACCTTTGAGCCGGAGACCATTGAGGACCAGGAGGTCATAAACGCCCATGGCGGACTGGACAATACCCCCCTCTACCTGATTCGCCTCAGACCGCTGATCACCGTTGACGGAAAAAGAGAGATCGTCGGCCGGGGCGGGCTTGCCGCGGGCACGGATTTCAGCCTGACGGTGGAGCTGTCGGCTCCGGCGGTGACCGAACGGGTGGAGAACATCCTGGTCGCCGGATACCCGGCGGTCATCGGTCTTGCCGCGCAGCAGGCTGTGGTGCCCGATGGCCTGTCTCAGCGGCCGGAAAATGCCGAGCGCCTCCTTTTTGAACGGGCCATGTCCTTTATTGACCGGGGCAACAAGGCCGAAGAGGAGCTGGCCTCGCTTCTGCGCACGGAGGTGGTCCGCCCCCTGCCGACAATGGTTTCCCTGGGCGGTGTCCTGGACGTGATTTCCCTGCTTGACGCGCCGCACGGCTTTGCCTTCAAGGGGGTCTACCTGGACGCGGACCTGAGGGTGGTTGAACCCGTAGAGGGTGTGGCTCCGGCGGGCTGGGATCCCGCACCCCTGTTCATGCAGCTGGCGTCGCTGCAGAATTCGGTACTGGAGAACAGGGTTTTTGAGGAGGGATTGGGAGTGGATGCGGTCTCGACCGCCAAGCTGCTTGCCCTCGCCGGCAGGGACGCCTTTCCGGTCGCTGTCGTGGACGCGGGCAACATTGGAGCTGTGCTGCCGGAACTCGGCCTGCCGGCGATCATCCAGGACGACATTGCCAATGCGGTGCACCGCGGATATCTTGTCACCGTTCCAGAGGGCGAACTGTTTTATGAGGACTGGTCAGGCTTTGCGTACATCAAGGAAGACCCTGCTTCCTTTGAGTCCGGCTGGATGCTCTCCGGCACGATCGCCGGCGGCATGACGGCCCTGAATCCGGACCGCTGGCCCGATGAGTATTATGACATCCTTGCCAATCCCATGGTCGAATCTTCGGAAAATCCCCTGGGCGCGGTTCAGATTAAGGTGATCAGCGGGCTGGATATTTCGGCCGGGACCGCGGGCCGGCAGTTGCCCGAAGGATTGCAGGTGGTGGCCCTTGACCGGCAAGGCAACCGGGTCAGGGGCGTCGAGGTTGTTTTCGAGGTCCGGGCCGGGGGAGGCAGGTTGAGCCGCCGGAACGCGGCGGATTGGTCTGACAGGGTCATGGCCCTGACCGGCTATGACGGCATTGCACGGGTCGATGTCCTCCTGGCCGAATCCACCGGCGTCAACCCGGCAACCGCCAGGAGAGCCACAGATCAAGCCGTGCAGCCTGTCGACGAGACGGTCATCGAGGTGACCACGACAACCGGTCTGCGGACTGCGGCTCCCCTGTCGGTGTACGGCTTTCCGGACGTCCCGCATCACCTGCGGGTCGAAGGGGGCGGGGGAAGCGGCGCCATCCTCTCCTGGGCCGCAACGCTCGTTGCCCATGTCGAGGACCGGTACGGCAACCGGATCAACGGGGAGGCCGTGGATTTCCTCATGGGGGATGCCCGGATGCAGTCATCGTGTCCTTCTTCCAACAACGACAGCCGTCCCGGGCTGCTCGTCCAGGCCGATGCGCCCTGCATGAATACCATCCCGGTCCATGGCGAGTGCGGCGGGGATTCGGTCACCGGCCTCACCGGCCTGCACACCGGCGCCGTGGCCCAGGTGCTGCTCGGCGGGCTCCCCGGCGCCGCATACCCGGTGACGGTCACCTCCGGTTCGCTGACGCCCGAAGTCGTCACAATCACCTCCTTTCCCGCGGGCGTTTGCGACGACGATGATCCCCCTTACAGCGCCCTGGTCCTGAAGGTGATCCATGAGACGGATTCGTTCGGCCATGTCATCAGCGGCGGTGCGGTCTCCACGACTGTCCCGCTTCTGGCCCGGATGTATTATGTCCGGGAAAGGGAGAAGGTCGTGGACAGGGATATGCAATGCACGCCGGACGAAACGGATACCTGTCCGGTCGTCCTGGGCACGGGAGAGTTTTACACGGATACCGATTTTGTGAGCGCCTCGGTCCGCTTTGACGGGTTTGAAGCCGCTTCCCTGGGTAACGGCCTTTTCCGCATTGATTACCCGTTGTCTCCCACGGCCCGGCAGCATGACGTCAGGTTGGTCGGCGAGGCCACGGAGACGGTCAGGATCACCGCCGATATCTGCGACCGGACAAACGACTGCCGCCTGATCGATTTCGAAAAGGCCGGTCCGGCCGCGGAGCACGGGACCGTTGTGTATGCCGTGGATGTGACCGTCCCTCGGGAAACGCATTGTATTCCGGTGAATGAGAAGGGGTACGTCACGTATGATTACCCGATCGCCTATGCCATCGAACCTCCTGCGTACACGGCTTCCACGGCCTACTTTGTGCTGGAAAAGGAGGTTGATCCGGGAGTTTATCGGGAGGCGGCATATCTGGGAGCCGGCACGTCGGGACAGGACGAAATCACCTTTCTGAGGGGGTTCCGGTTTGACGGGGATACGGCCTACCGGGCCAGGGTCATTCTGAATAAGGGATCCAGCCACATGGAGGTGCAGAGCAGGGAGATGCTCCTTACTCCCCTCACAATTGAACTGGACGCGGACCTGAACGGCGACGGAATGTTTCTGGAGGACGACCCGCAGGAAAGCATGGCGCCGGGTTTGGTTGTGCCCCTGAATTTTGACGATGATGACAACGACGGAGTGCCGGACAACATCGACGGTTATGATGCCGACGGTATCGCCGGCAACAGGGATGATGCCATGGCGTTCGTGGATGCGGACGGCAATATGCAGCCGGTCGATGATGACGACCTGATCGAGGTGAAACTGACCGGTCTGCCCGGCGACCTTGCCGAAGGAACAGTCATCCTGGAGATTCCGCGGGGGGCGGAAAAAATCAGAATATGGACAGACCGGGCCAAAACTGCGGGCAGCCTGCTGCTTGACGGGACGGCCTGGCCCGACGGAGGGGCACGATCCTGGGTCCTGGGCAGCGACGCTGCCAGTCTGTCCGATCTGCCTGCTTCCCTGTTTATTGAGGGTGTGGAGGCCAGTCTCAGCAGTGACGATGCGGCCATCCTGGTGAGTACGTACCGGCCCCTATCTGAACCGGAACGGGAAGTGGAGACCGACAGGCTGTGGATAACGGTCCTGGTGTCCGCCATTGTGCCGGATTATAACCGGGACGGCAGGATCGATGACCGGGACAGGGGCAGGGTTGCCCGACACAAACCCTGGCGGTTCTGGGTGAACGATGACAATGACGGTTCCGCTGATCCCGAGGGCATCGCCGGCAGCAATGCCGACCTCCCCGGCCAGGGCAGGGACAACAGCGACAACCAGGTGAATGGCGTCCGCGATCTGATCGACTTCTTTCCGCTGCACCTGGACATAGGCGCTGCTTTGTCATTCTGGCCGCCGGCGGACGGGTATGAGTATATTGTCAAGGCCGTGCCCGACTCCGGCATGAGCAATCCTGGTTTAGCAATGATCGAGGGTCTGACGGAAAACCATGTCCTGTCGGCGGACGATTGTGCCCTGTATCTGGAGGATCCGGCAACAGCATCTGAATTCGCCGCAAAAACGGCAATGGTTCTGACCGCGGAAGGGACCAGGCTGACAGCCGGTTTTCTTGAACAGCTCAGATCTTCTGCGCGCAACACCATTATCCTGCTGGAAGGCCGGGAGCCCTGGAAAGGTGAGATTGCCCTGGAGATCAGGCGACAAGGAACCTTTGTTCATTCGGTTGCCCTGCCGGTGGAGATTGTTGAAATCGAGGAAATGTTCGGCCACAAAAATCTGCGGCCGATAGCCGGAGCGGCCGACGGCACACCGGACCGGTACACGGTTGTTGATCCCTCGTCCGGGAAAATTCTCGTCGGCGAAAACCATGAAATCGGCAGGCAGCCCTTCTGCATGCAGGGTGAGGACAGGACCCTGGTCTGGGTGCACGGCTATAACGTCGGCCCCGGGGAAGCCCGGGCAACCTTTGCCGAGGTGTTCAAGCGCTTTTTTCATGCCGGACTGAACGGGCGGTTCTACGGGGTGAGCTGGTTCGGCGATCCGCCGGCACTGATCACACCGCACTACCACCAGGCGGTGGTCAACGCCTTTGCCACGGCCGGGGCGTTCAGGGATTTTGCCGCTTCGCTTCCCGGCGCAACATCCATCGCCGCCCACAGCCTGGGCAACATGGTGGCCGGTTCAGCCATCCAGGATCATGGGCTGACGGATTTTGCCCGCTACTTTGCCGTCAACGCGGCGGTGGCCCTGGAAGCGTACGGGCAGGTAACTGATATCGCCGCCATGGTCAATCCGGACGGGTCGTTTGCCGATGACCCCAATGCGGACATGATCCGGGTCGAGACCTGGCCGGATTACCTGGCCGCCGGGCAGTCTCGCCTCCTGGCCAGTGAATGGCATACCCTGTTTGCTTCCCCGGACAACAGGTCGCGGCTCACCTGGCGGAACCGGCTGGACACGGTCCCCTCGGACCGGGTATACAACTTCTACTCCAGCACCGAGGAGGTGCTGCGCAGATATGCGGGGGACAACCTGGTTTTCACCGGCAACGGTTTGTCGGTGGATGCCCTGGCCGTCTCCGCCTGGGTGAAGCAGGAGAAGTTCAAGGGCCGCAGAAAGATTCTGAACCTGGCGGACAACATCGGCGGCGTATCGAGCCCCTTTGCAGGGTGGTCCCTGAACCCGGCCTGGTGGATCGAAAACCCGGAGAGCATGTTTGACCCGAAGGAGCTTATGCCTCTGCCGCCGGCATCGGCAGCGGAGATCACCTCCGACCAGCTCCGGGGTGTGCCGTTTTTTGATCCGGCAATAGGGGAGTTGGTCGCTGATGACCCGGAGGGTAGCAGGCCGTCCGATTTCGTGGCAAAAAAAGTGAGCGAGACTGTTCTGTCCGATTACTACCGCAAGAATACGCCGGCCCACAACCTGCTCCAGGTCCGCGACTGGCTCCTGGCCGAGGCCTTCCCGGCGACAACCCTGCCCATGGGCGCAAACAGATATGACCTTTTAGAGTCAAACAATATCGACATCTCCGGAGTTCGCAATGATTCGGGCGGTTGTTGCAAGACCAGCGAAAAGCAGTGGCCGAGAGCTCAGACTGTGGCATTCCCGGTAAAAGAGTGGAGACATAGTGATTATAAAGAGATGTCCTATCAGCATGTGTATGAATTTTATCAGAAAATCAAGATAACGACAGAAAATTAGCGTGATGGCATGAGGATGAAGAGAGCAGTTTTCATAATTGTAAATGTATTGATATTTCAACTGACCAACGCGTATGCACTGCCAACCGCCGGAATAACGGTGAAGGCGGTCGACGAAGAAGGCGTCCCCGTGGCGGGAGCCCGTGTTTCACTGGCGTTTACGATTCCCAAGCCGGATGACATCGGAGCAGCGGATTTGTTTGTAAAGGGAGTAACAGATAATAATGGGCAATTTTCGGCAGAAAACGTATCCATTGGAATGCTTGGTTTTTCCGTCGATCACGAAGGTTACTACCAAAGCAGTGTCGGATATGAATTTACCACTCACTCAAAACCTCACAACCGCTGGGAACCGTGGAATCCGACGGTGGAAGTGGTGTTGAAGAAAATACGTAATCCGGTGCCGATGTATGTAAAATATATAGAAGCCGCAGACATTCCAGCTGTTGATGCGGTAGTTGGATATGACCTTGAAAAGGGAGACTGGGTTGCACCTTATGGCTCAGGTGCAATCAATGATCTGCTATTCCTTTGTCAGAACAAATACGAAAATTTTAGAAATGCTGAAACATCCTGTGAAATTAGTTTTTCAAATACAGAAGACGGGTTTCAGGAATACAGGTTCAGTAAAAATGACCAGAGTTATTACAAATGGCCGTTCGAAGCCCCAATGGATGGATATGCCATAAAAAAATTAAATAAATGGATGTCTGTCCACCTTCCTGAAGAAGGATACAGATCGAACTTTAAAGACGGTACGAATTATATATTCAGGGTTCGCACCGAAACTGACAGCGATGGAAATATAATAAAAGCTAATTATGGAAAAATAAAAGGCGATATCAGGGTATACAAGAAAAGGCAAGTCAATTTTTTCTACTATTTCAACCCCGACGGCACCCGCAATCTGGAAGAGGACCCCAAGAGGAATCTTCTCACCATGAAATGAGTACCAATCCTCCAGGAAGCGCCGGTGACATTCTTTACTGAGAGGTTCAAGCGTTTTTATACGCCTGGTTATCGAGCATCCCGGTAAGAAGGGGCTCGGCCACCGACTATTTTATATGTGACCATGGGGCTGAACAGGGACAGTAATCCGGAATGTGACCCCTTTATCACTGTTGTCAATGACATGAATCGAACCGCCGTGGGCATCGATAATTTTTTTGGCTATTGGCAGGCCGAGACCTGTACCTTCTTTTTTTGTCGTCACAAAGGGGGTAAAAATATCGTCAAACAGGTCTTTGGGAATTCCGCTGCCGCTATCGGCAACTTCGACGATGATGTCAGTCCCCAGGTGTTGATTTCTCATGATCACCTCGCTTCCTTTGGGGCTGGCCTCCACGGCATTATTCACCAGGTTGAGCAAGGCCTGGTGCAGCCGGTTTTTATCGTATTCAGCAACCGGCATGTTTTCCTGCAGCTCCGTTCTGATCGTTACTCCATGGCGCGCGGCCTTCTCGCCGGAAATCATGACGATTTCTTCCAGGAGATGATTGATCATCCCCTGTTGGTACTGGAGGGTCAGAGGTTTGGCAAAAGCCAGCATGTCGCCGACCAGGACTTCAAGCCTCTGAACCTGTTCAAAGGTAAAGTCGAGTTTTCTGGCAAGCTTATCGTCGGCAATCTTCCGCTTCACCTGCTGGATAAAGCCGCCTATGGCCATCAGTGGCGTCTTCATATCATGGGCGATGCAGGAGATGGCCTTCCCCATGGCGGCAAGGCTTTCCGTTTCACGCAGTTGTTGTTGCCGTCGTAGTTCCCGTTCGCGCAGAAGACCTAAAAACAGACCGAATACATTGAATATTATGATCTGGGTTACATTGCCGAAATTATGACCGCTGATCCCTTCGGGAAGGGCAAGGACATAGGGCAAATACAGAAGGGTGACAAAGAGGGAAGTGCCGACTCCGCCGTACATGCCGAACCAGAATCCGCCGAGAAAAATGGGCAGGAAATACATCTCGCGGAAAAGGATGTGGATTGTAATATGAAAATGATCGGTCCGGTAATAAAGAATGGTGATGCAGATGACCAGCAGGGCGATGGCCGAAATCCTGGCCGCTTTATTTCTTGTCGATGATATCATCGGAGCAATCAGAAGAAAAAGATCGCCGGATGGGAACTTGAGGAGAGAGAAAAATACATGATTTGTCTCAGGAACTGATATCTTTTTTCATCTGTTCGTATTCTTCCTTACTTATCTCGCCTTTGGCAAATCTTTCCTTGAGTATTTCTTCAGCCCTGGTGCCTGTTTTTTCATGTGGACTTCTCTTTGACAGCAGCTTAACGAAAAAGAAGATCAACAAAATGACAACAACCCAGAACAGTATCATGAATATCCATCCGAAGCCGTGGCCCATGCCGTATCCGTACTCACCAAACCAGTGCATCATACAAGCTCCTCCCTGTTCATGAAAATGCAGTTAAATGTCCTGTTTTGCAGGACAAGTCGTGCAAAGTTGGATTTACTGAAAAAATAATAAATCAAACCGTCAGTTAATTGTTATTCCTTGCAGTCCCAAGGCATTGCCGTCCAGTGAGCCGAAGGAGGGCATGATTGAACCATCCACCGCCCCAGGCGCAGCCCCGTGTCTGTGGTATCTTTTTACAATAACGGCCGCCGTTTGAATTTATCGACCAAAACAGACTCAAGTGTGCTCTCCTGTTAACCTGCCTGCCGAGTCCAAAATCAGAGATGCCGGCGAAGCATCCGGAGTTAATGACGCATGGACAGTTGTTGCCATTCATGGGAGACAGGACAGCGATGATCCCGGTGCGGAATTCCTCATAGTCATGGGACTGCGGCTCCCGATGACACTTGTCACGGTTACCTCTCTCTTCGGGGGGATGATGAAATCCGGTGATCGTCCATTCGCTGATACCGTGGCAATCCCTGCAGTTCCGTCCAAACAGCGTTTGATCAAAATGACAGTCAGCACCCTCCAGCAGCAATAATTATACCAGGCTAGAAAAGATGGTCATAACAGGTGATGGCATATATTCTGCAGGGTTGTTTGTCTAAACGGAATGGGAATTGATACGATCCTGTCGCTGTCTCATTTATGGAAGGTGCCATGATGCAATCCGAGATAGTGATTATTTCTTACGGGTATCCGGGAAAATGCAGCCGATCAAGGGGTGTTAAGAAAGAGTCCGTGGAATACTGTGAATATATGAAGCAGACACCCATGTTTTTTTCATGGATGAAAGGATTTCGTCTGAATCAAGCATAACGGGCAGGAGAGATATTGATGGGCAACCTCGGACAAAAAGGGCAGGCAAAATTACAGTACAAGATTCATTGGCACGTGCTGCTTACGCACTTCCCGGTGTCTTTCTTTATGCTTTCATCAGGATTCATGGTGCTTCATCTGTATACCGGAAGTGACTGTTATGAGTTGTCGGCCTTTCTCAGCCTGTTGGCCGGGGCGGTGATTCTGCTGCCCGCCGCCATCAGCGGCTGGGTGACATGGAAAGGGCGCTACCAGGGGATGCGCGGCAAGATTTTTCTCTACAAGATAAGGACTGCCCTTGGAATGATCGCACTGAGCTTTGCCCTTCTATTCGTTCGGTTGGTGCTTCATCCCCAGTTGCATATTGTGTGGATGTGGATATATCCTGCAGGCGTCTTCCTTTTACTGACCGGGGCAATGGTTGAAGGATTTTACGGCGGGAGACTGAATCACCGCTAAATTCATCCGGAGGATTGCATGTCGAATTTCCAGGATCTTGAAACAATGATTGAAATTCTTGGCCTGGCCATCGCGCGGCAGGAAGCGGAGGAACAGTTTTTCCGCAGGTCCGCGCGAGCCTCCTCCAATGAGGCGGCGCAAGCCCTGTTCAACGAAATAGCAGATGATATGAAGGAATATGTCAAAACCCTTGAGCAGAGAAAGAGGAAACTCCTTGATGCGTTTGAGGAGCTCAAAGCGGCGGACAAGAAATAGTCACAAAAAATGGGAAGGGAGAAATCATGGCGAAGAATCCTGTCTGCACCATGGAAGTGGACGGCAGAATACACCCCTTCTGTCAGGGAAGAACCTGCTATTTCTGCTCAGTGAAGCAAGAAGGCGCTTGATTTGAACCCAGAGAACTATTCGGGAAATTAATTCATAAGAAGATTGTTAAGTGGTTGCCATTCAGGTCCCGATGCGGGCAGGGAAGTATCACTCCATAAAGCTTCTGACGATCGGCCTGGTCTCGGCTTGTCTTTTCGGAGCGGCTACTCCTGCCAGCAAGGTGTTGCTGACGGGAGTTCATCCCCAGGTGCTGGCCGGCCTGCTGTATCTCGGAGCAGCGATGGGTGTTCTGCCTGCCGTTGTCCGGACGAAATCCTTCCGGCCGCCATGGCAGGCAGGGCTGCGGACCCTCCTCCTGCTCACAGGTGCAATTGTTCTGGGAGGTATCCTTGGCCCGCTATTGCTCTT
>Ga0265295_1002115_pt1 | contig 32667 bp, 36 predicted proteins | sample Munlansysbiofilm_FD_192503 | JGI IMG/M metagenome (GOLD analysis project Ga0265295, IMG submission 192503) | Leachate microbial communities from a municipal landfill in Southern Ontario, Canada - Methane capture system biofilm | ecosystem: Engineered > Solid waste > Landfill > Unclassified ... | reverse complement strand
CGGCTGAAATTTGCCGAACCATAGTTTTGTGCCTCATTACGTTCATAACGGTCATTACCCTTTAAATCAACAAATAAACCCAAAGAATTTGAGATTCCCAAGCCATTCCCGCCATGAATGGAATAGGCATCATCTCCTTCCGAATCTATTAGCATCCCAAACCCATAATCGTGTCCAGCCCCCTGTCCAGGACCGTTACGAGAGTAATAACAATCGTTGCCGCTGGCATCGTGAAGAATGCCGCTTGCCAAATGGATACCTGATCCCTGTGGATAGTAAACCGCATTGTACACATCGTTGCCATCCAAATCCATCAGAATACCCGTAGCATACCAATATCCAGTGCCCTGTGCATAAACTCCCCCCAGATACTTATCGTTGCCAGCTTTGTCAAAAAGAAAGCCCAAGCCTCCCCCAAGATAGGGTCTAATGCCAAAGCCCATGCCTTGCCCCATGGTCCTAAAATCGTTGGGCATAAGCGGCGCATGAAAATATCTACCGCCCAAATAATAAGTATCCGAACCTTCGAAATCTGCTAAAATCCCTACTCCGTATGTACTGCCAAATGCCTGAGCCATAGAGTGTGCAGAGTATGAATCGTTGCCAGCTTTATCTTTTAGCATCGCCATACCCAAGATAGCAGCGCCTTGCGAGAACACTCCGCTTTGATACATATCGTTCCCATTAGTATCTGTGTGCCAAACCGTGCCCATTATCGCAGAAAAAGCAAAATCGCCTAATTGGTATACATCGTCACCGCTGCAATCATGCCCAAGATATATGCCATTCAAGGCACACAAAGAAGGTTCTTTAGAGCGATAGAGATCATTCCCATCTTTATCGATAAGAAGCAAGAAGGGTTGTTCGCGGTTTGCCATTAGCTCAAGATCATAAATGTCGTCGCCACCAGGATCAAGTATCAAACACGGAGAGAGTTTGGCTAGTTCTTTGATGTTTTGCTCGTTATATACATCAGCACTCTTTGTGCCAATAATCATTAGGCCATATTTACTTTTATATACCTTGCTGCGTTTGGTACGGGGATTGTATTCGGTCACAATGTCTCGCAAGTTCATCATAGCCAACGTGGCAGACGCAAGAGCCGAGAAATCCAATTCTTCTATCATCGATAAATATGGATCAATCTCAATTTCTTCTTGCCACATCAGATTCTGCCGGGTAAAATATTCCTGGTATTGCTCCGCATCTTCTTCTTCCAACATCATTTGCATAAGAAAGGCGGCAAGGCTATCTTGCTGAGCATTATTCAAAGGCAGAAATGTATTGCGGTATACCGGATAAATAAGATCTAAACAGTTTTCCACATATCTAAAGAAAGCCTTATCGGTGGTGATTTTCGTAGAAGGTAATTCGATATTTTGCAAATTGCACTCTTTGGCAATATTGCTAAAATACTTCAGCAATTCAGGATCTTGAGAATTTGTGAGGCAATCTCGAAGGCTTTCAAGGCTATCTACCGCTTCTATACCTCCACTTAGCATGTTTAGATGCCAAGAGCTTTTTGCTTCACAGCCCGGATCCCAATCTCGATCAAACGCCATATGTTCAAGCGTTAAGTCTTGAGCAGCAAGCATCTGAGAAAGCAAGTCCAAATCGGCATGAGAAAGCATCTTTTGGGCATACAAATCTTCCTGAAGCAAGCCCATTACAAGCATTATTGCAATCATGATCAGTGTTTTAAGCACATTTATAAAACTCATCTGAACCTCATTTGGGCAAGAGTATAAATAGTGGCTTTTATTGTCAAATGTTCTTTTCAACTATCTCTTCTTCTTGATGATATCTACATAAAGAACCTGGTAAATCTGCCAATCTACATACCGGAAACTACAAAACTTGGAAAAGGGGTATGTTGTAAGCATATTTGAAGAGCAATGCATATAACCGATATCCGGATCAGAAAAGAGATGTGGAAAAGCCTGGAAATCACGATTTTGTGGTAAATTATCAAACCAGAGACCGTTGTTCATCCATATATAGTAGATCCTTATGCACAAGATATCGGCTTGGTGGACTTTTTTTATCGTAGCAAAAAAAACCGGAATCAACAACTGATACCGGTTTTATACGAATGTAAGTATTTGAGCTTTATTTAGCTAGATCTTCGGCTTTGATGGCATCTTTTTTGATAGTAATTGCAGATTCTTCCACGAACTGAATAATAGCCATCGGGGCATTATCTCCTCTGCGAAATCCGGCTTTAATAACTCTGGTATATCCACCATTACGATTTGCAAAGGCAGGCGCAATTTCGTCGAAGAGCTTTTTAACCAAGTCACGATCGCCCAGCACGCTGTAGGCAAGTCTGCGGGAGTGAACAGTATTGTTCTTTCCGTAGGTTACCACACGTTCTACAAAGCGTCTCATTTCCTTGGCTTTAGCCAGAGTAGTATTAATCTGTCCATACTCAAGCATGGATTTGACGAGATTTCTCATCATCAGGCGTCTTGCATCGGTTTCACGTCCGAATTTTCTACCTTCAACTCTGTGTCGCATTTTTCACCTTCTTTTTAGGGCTTGGCACTGGTTTGCGCGGTGTAGCACTTGCCGCTTTTCCCTTTTTCCCGGGCACAGCTACTTGTTCAGTTTGAGCAACTTCAGCGGTTGTTTCGTCGGCAGAGATAATACCGCGACTACGGGCTTCCCGAATCTTGCGGTAGACGCTATCCACATCCATACCCAGTTCCAGATCATATTTTTTAAGTTTTTGTACAATCTCTTCCAGAGATTTTTTGCCAAAATTACGGAATTTAAGCATTTCCGCTTCGGTTTTGGAAACCAATTCACCAATAGTATTGATGTTTGCCATTTCCAAGCAGTTAGCAGCACGAACTGTGAGCTCAATTTCTTTTACGCTCATACGCAAGATACGCTCTTTTTCTTCCAGGTCAGGATCCAATTCCACATCTCTAATGTATTCTGGTTCAGTTTCGAACAGGCTAATCTTGGCAGCCATATCTTTGAGTATTTTTGCCGCCAGGAATAGTGCAATCATTGGTTCAACAGCACCGTTGGAATGGATTTCAAGAATTAGTCTATCGAAATTCATGCGTTCTTTTACACGTTGATGACTAACCGAGAAATTCACCTTCAGAATAGGAGAGTAGATACTATCGATGGGAATAAAACCTAAGGCTTTCCCTTCTGTATTCTGACGATCGGCAGACACGTATCCGCGCCCGATTCCAACGATCATTTCAATTTTAAGATCGATGTCTTCGGTAACTTCCAGAAGATACAGGTCTTTGTTGATAATCTTGACATTAGCATTTTCCTGAATCATATTTGCGGTAATAATTCCCTTGCCTTTATGTTCAAGAATAATGGTATTTTCTTCTACGGTATTGGATTCTATCACGAGTTGTTTGATTCTAAGAATAAGATCCAGATAATCTGAATTCGTTCCAGGAATCGGAGTAAACTCATGATGTAAGCCTTCGATCCGTACGAAGCGAACTGCGGCGCCCTGAATAGAGGAAAGCAGGATTCTACGTAGGGTATTCCCCATAGTAGTACCAAATCCCGGCTCCAGCGGGCCTATTTCAAATCTGCCGTAGTTTCTGGAATACGTATCTTTATCGTGTTCCACACTCTCCGGCATCTGTAAGGGTTCAAGATACATCATATCAAACTCCTAAGGGTTGCTACTTGGAGTAGAATTCGACGATGAGACGCAGATCTACAGAGACCGGAATCTCACTAGCGACAGGAATCTTATCGAAGCTGCCGCGCATGTTTTCTTTATCTACGGTTAACCAATTGTAGGGTGAAGTATTCTCAGAGCTATCCAGAGCTTCCACCAACATTTTCATGCTCCGGCTCTTGGTGCGAACTTCGATGATATCGCCTTCTTTAAGAAGATATGAAGGAATATCCACTTTCTTACCATTTACCATAAAATGACCGTGATTAACAAACTGACGCGCTTGCATGCGAGTAGTGGCAAAACCTAAGCGATATACAACATTGTCTAAGCGACGTTCAAGAAGTTGCATGAGGTTGTCGCCGGTAACTCCACCCGCTTTGGCGGCTTTGACAAAGTAGTTTTTAAACTGTTTTTCTAACAGACAATAAGTAAGACGAAGTTTTTGTTTCTCACGCAGATGAACTGCGTAATCTGAAAACTTGCGGCGCATCATGCGACCATGCTGTCCCGAAGGATATTTACGCTTGGCGAGGATGCGATCGTACTTGTTTGTGCCGAAGATGTTTTCACCAAATTTGCGGCATACTTTTGCTTTGGGTCCGGTATATCTTGCCATGATTTCTCCTTATATCCTTCTGGTTTTTGGGGGACGACATCCATTGTGAGGAATGGGGGTTTCATCCTTAATCATGGTAACTTTGATTCCGGCTGCGTTTATTGCGCGAATAGAGGATTCTCTTCCACCACCGGGTCCCTTAACGATCACGCCAACTTTTTGAATACCCATTTCAGCACCGGCTTTGGCAACTTCGGCAGCAGCCATCTGAGCAGCAAAAGGAGTGCTTTTGCGCGAGCCTTTGTAGCCTATCTTTCCGCCCGAACTCCAGGCAAGAACATTGCCGGCACGATCGGTTAGAGTAATAATGGTATTATTGAAGCTGGAATGCACAAACACTAAGCCTTCATCAAAAGACAGGCGTACGCGTTTCTTCTTGGTTCTGGTTTTTTTAGCCATGAATCATGCTCCTATTTCTTCTTCTTAATGGCGCTGGAACGGGGACCTTTGCGGGTGCGGGCATTGGTGTGAGTTCTTTGACCGCGCACAGGCAAACCGCGTTTATGGCGCAAACCGCGATAGCAACCAATTTCCATGAGCCTTTTGATGTTCATGGCAACCTGGGTTCTTAAAGTACCTTCCACGATGTAGTCATTCTGGATGATATCGCGCAAGATCTTTTCTTCATCTAAAGTGAGATCAGCAACTTTCTTCATAAAATCGATATTGGCTTTCTGACATATTTCAATAGCTCGGTTTCTGCCGATACCATAGATATAGGTAAGACCAATGAAGAGCCGCTTTGTTTTGGGAATCTCAATACCTGCAATATGTGCCAAGTTGGTCCTCCTTTCTTAACCCTGTCTTTGTTTGTGTTTAGGGTTAGAGCTGCAGATAACTCGAATAACGCCATGGCGTTTGATTATTCTACAATCTTTGCAGATTATCTTAACTGATGCTTTGACTTTCATTGTTATCTCCTTGCTACTCCTCGCGAGGAATTAGCAATTCTCTTATTTATAGCGGTATGTAATTCTACCCCGGGTAAGATCATAAGGAGAAAGCTCAACTTTTACCTTATCCCCGGGTAAGATTCTTATATAGTTCATTCGCATTTTCCCGGAAGAATGAGCCAAAATCTCGTGCCCATTTTCCAGTTCAACCCGAAAAGTAGTATTGGGAAGCGCTTCGGTAACCACGCCTTCCACTTCGATAACACCGGATTTACTCATAAATCTTCCTTCCCCTTAAGCTTTTGTAAGTATTTCGGCTTCGGCTTTGGTTATCAGGATGCTGTGTTCAAAGTGTGCAGAAAGACTTCCGTCTGCCACAAAAAACTCCCAACCTTTTTCGATAACTCTGTTGGTGCCTATATTTACCATGGGCTCAATCGCAAACGTCATTCCAGCTTTTATGCGAGGACCGTATCCTGCTCTGCCGGTATTGGGTATCTGCGGGTCTTCGTGCAACTCACGTCCCACGCCATGTCCGGTAAGATCATCTGCTGCAAAGTATCCTTTACTGTTGATATAGGTGCCTATGGCATTGGAGATATCTCCAACTCTGGCTCCTTCTACTGCAGCACGAATGCCCATTGCTAATGCAACTTGCGTAACATCCATGAGATCTTGTGCCTCTTTACTAATGGCTCCAACCGGATAGGTGCGGGCTGCATCACCATAATATCCGTCTTTGATGACACCAACATCGATGCCGATGATATCACCCTCTGCTAAAACTGCTTTCTTGGAAGGAATGCCATGCACAATTCCACTATTGAGCGATGTGCATAAAGTGCCGGGAAAAGGTTTTAACCCCGGAACCTGATATCCCTTAAACGCTGGCTTACCGCCACGCTCGCGTATGAAACTTTCTGCATAAGCATCCAGCTCCCACGTGGAAACACCCGGTTTCATCATGCCTTCAAGAGCATTCAGTAACTCGCCTATTATCTTGCTGGCGGCTTTAATCTTTCCAATTTCAGCTGGTGACTTAATATAAATCATACTTAACTGCTGCGTCCGCGAAGCTTACCCTTTTTCATAAATCCGTCGTAGTGACGCATTACCAGGTGTGATTCTATTTGTTGCAATGTATCCAAGGCTACTCCAACCACGATGATGAGACCAGTTCCACCAAAATAGAAAGGCAGATCAAAGCGGTGACTCATAATTTCCGGTAATAGCGCTACAAAAGCGAAGAATACCGCTCCAGGGAGGGTGATTCTGGTTAACACGCTGTTAATGTACTCGGCAGTCTTTTTGCCCGGTTTTTTACCAGGAATATGACCGCCATATTTGACCATGTTTTCAGCCATTTCAGTAGGATTTAATACTATTGCAGTGTAGAAATATGCAAAGAAGATGATAAGCGATACATACAGAATTGTATATAATGCCGCTCCAGGAGATAACCATCTTTGCAGTGTCACCCAAAAACCTCCACCGGAGCCAAAAAAGGCTGCGATAGTGGCTGGGAACATCAATACGCTTTGGGCAAAGATGATAGGAATCACACCGGCAGTATTCACGCGCAATGGAATATATGTACTTTGTCCGCCATAAACTCTGCGTCCCACTATGCGCTTGGCATATTGAACGGGAATCTTGCGGGTAGCTTCAGTTACAAATATTACCGCGGTTGTAACTGCTACCATGAGAAGCACGGCAAATACTGCTTTCCAGGCATAAGTAGGTTCTGCTCCAATCTTTTGGAACATTCTGATGAAACCTTCGGGATAGCGAGCAATAATACCAGCAAATATAATCAACGAAATTCCGTTGCCAATACCGTGTTCGGTGATCTGCTCACCAATCCACATTACAATCATAGTACCGGTCACCAAAGTGATTATTCCGGTGAAATGGAACAAGATTCCTGAAACAGGCACCACTCCACCACTGAGGTTGCTAAGCCATAAAGTAATGGTAACAGCATTGAAGGCCCCCAAGCCAACCGTGCCATAACGGGTTATCTGATTCAGTTTCTTCTGTCCTTCCGCTCCTTCTTTGCGAAGCTTTTCGAAATAGGGAATTATACTGCCTAACAGCTGAATCACGATGGATGCTGTGATATAGGGCATAATTCCCAAAGCAAAAACCGATGCACGTTCAAAGTTTCCACCTACAAAAAGATCAAGCAAACCAAATAGAGTATTACCACCCTCTCTGGCGCCTTCAAAAAAAGCTTGCAACGCTGTGGCATCTACACCAGGGATGGGCACAAAACTACCCATGCGGTAAAGCACCAAAAACAACGCCGTAAACAGTATCTTCTTTTTTAGGTCCGGAATCCGGAACATGTTTGTGATAGTCTTAAGCAAATTAAACTACCTCCGCCTTGCCGCCGTTCTTTTCGATGAGCGCTTTAGCGTTTTTGGAAAAAGCGTTCGCTTTGATATGAACAGCTTTGGTGAATTCTTCAGTAGTTCCGGCAAGTACTTTAACCGGAGCTTTAGCTTTTTGACCTTTAGACGGGATCAAGCCCATTGTTTCGAGCTTGGCGATGTCAAATTCTGTATCTTCCAATCCTTGTAAACGGCTAAGGTTGAGGCTGCGATAGCCTACCCGGAAGATGTTTTTAAATCCTCGCTTGGGCAAGCGGCGGTTGATTGGCATCTGACCACCTTCAAAGGATGCAGGAATGTTGCCGCCGGCACGGGCTTTCTTACCCTTGTGCCCACGACCTGCCTGATGGCCATGTCCCGAACCTTGTCCCTTACCAAGACGTTTCTTATTTTTTCTACCGGCTGGTCTGCCGAGGTTGCTGAGTGTTAACATTCTTATTCTCCCTGCACTTCTTCTACTTTAAGCATGTACGACACTTTGTTGATCATACCGCGGATCACGGGGTTATCATCATGAATCCGGCTGCTGTTTAGTTTGTTCAAACCAAGGGATTTTACAACCCTTTTATGGCTTTCAATACGATTTATGGTGCTGCGGATAAGGGTTACTTTAATCTTCTTCATTTCTCCTCCTGACCGGTAAGCTGAGCAATAGTCTTATTGCGCAGACGAGCGATGTCGGAGATAGTACGCATAGATTTTAGTCCGTTGATGGTGGCCTTCACCACGTTAGTAGGGGTGTTGCTACCCAAGGATTTGCACAGAATGTTTTCTATTCCGGCTGCTTCAAAGATTGCGCGAGTAGTGTTCCCGGCAATAACTCCGGTACCTGGTGAAGCCGGCTTTATCATAACGCGACTGGCTCCAAAACGGGCAACGATTTCATGAGGAACAGTGCCTTTAACGATAGGAACGCGGAACATATTCTTTACCGCTTTTTCCTTGGCTTTGCGAATGGCATCTACAATCTCATTTGCTTTGCCATTTCCCACGCCGACGTTTCCGGCTTTATCTCCTACCACTACAATAGCGGAAAAGGAGAAATTACGTCCACCTTTTACTACCTTTGCCACGCGCTTGGTATCGATAATCTTCTCTACCAGTTTTTCTTCTTCGGGATTCTGATTGTGTTGGTAATTCAAGCTTTCCTCCTGTTTAGAACTCAAGCCCGGCTTTGCGGGCACCATCGGCTAGAGCTTTTACTCTGCCATGATACTTGTATCCGGCACGATCGAAGGCGATGGTTTTGATTCCAACTGCTAAGGCTTTTTCTCCAAGTTTGGTGCCAACTATGTGGCTGACATCGGTTTTGGTTTTTGCTTCTCCTAAAGAGAAATCCTTGGCTTTGGAAGACATCGAGCATAGGGTTATCCCCTTGCTATCGTCGATTATCTGCGCGTAGATATGCTTGTTTGAACGAAATACTACGAGGCGTGGTCGCTCACTGCTGCCAGACAAACGTTTACGAATGGCGGCACGACGACGGGCACGTAATGAACTCTTTATCTTAGTTATAGATTTTATCATTTTACATTACCTCTTATTTGCTTCCGGCTTTTCCGGCTTTGATGGTAACGCGTTCGTCGTAATAGCGAACTCCCTTACCCTTATAGTTTTCCGGAGGACGACAGCCACGCACTTCAGCGGCAAATTGGCCAACTAATTGTTTACTGATTCCTTCAATTGTGATGATGGCGGTAAAATCGCTACGCCCACCTTTTGAGCGGGGAACAGCATTGGCTTCTATTTTAAGTTCTTGAGGGATACGCAGTAAGATGTCGTGAGAATATCCCAAACTAAGTTTTAGCCAAGGTCCGATAACTTCGGCGCTATAGCCGGTACCGATTACATGAAGGGTCTTTTTGTAACCTTCGCTCACGCCGATTACCATGTTCTGAATAAGAGCGCGGCTTAGACCATGTACTGCCCGTTGATTTTTGCTATCATCGGAACGTATTACAGATAGTGCGTTTTCGTTTAATTCGAGGCTGATTCCAGGCATCAGAGGATAGCTGAGCTCGCCCAGCTTGCCTTTTATGGTGACGATATTGTTTTCTATCTTCACATTAACGTCGGAGCTGATTTTAATAGGGGCTTTTCCTATGCGGGACATTAATACCTCCTACCAAACTCTGCAGACATATTCGCCGCCTACGTGCTGAATTCTGGCATCGCGATCCACCATTACTCCTGAAGAAGTGGAAATAATCGCACAACCAGTGTTATTATACACGCTGGGCATTTTGTCTGCTTTGACGTAAACACGTCTTCCGGGTTTAGAAACTCTAACCAATCCTTGCATTACAGGTCGTCCATCATTGGTGTAACGTAGGATTACTAATATACGTTTGTAGTTGTATTTGTGCTCCGGATCTTTGTCTAATACCTGAAAGCTATTTACAAAGTTTTCCTCAGCAAGGATCTTAACCAGCGCTTCAATAACTTTGCTATGGTTTACGATCACTTGTGAGTGTCCGGCACGATATGCATTGCGGATCTTGGTCAATGCATCAGCTATCGGATCAGATACGCTCATTTATATCTCCTTAATTTTTTACCAGCTGCTTCTGGTTATTCCGGGGATCTGTCCCTCGGAGGCATATTTGCGGAAGCAAAGGCGGCACATGCCAAAGTGGCGCATATAAGCGCGAGGACGTCCGCAAATCTTGCAACGGTTGTACTTTCTTACTTTGAACTTAGGTGTTCTTTGTTGCTTGATGATCAATGAAGTCTTTGCCACATTATCTCCTTATTCGGCTCTTTGGAAAGGCATGCCAAGTTCTTTTAAGAGCTGGTGGCATTCCTCGTCGTTGTGAGCACTTGTTACGATAGTGACGTTCATTCCACGAACGGCATCTACTTTGTCAAATTCGATTTCGGGAAAAATAGTTTGTTCTTTGATGCCAAAAGAGTAGTTTCCTCTGCCGTCAAAAGAATTAGTCTTGATCCCGCGAAAATCACGAATTCTCGGAATGGCAATAGAGATCAGCCGATCGAAGAATTCATACATTACTTCGTTGCGCAAGGTAACTTTGCAACCGATGGGCATGCCCTGACGCAGCTTGAAGTTCGATATAGATTTACTGGCCTTGGTTACCATTACTTTCCTGCCGGCAATCTGTTCCATATCTTTTACTGCGTTATCCAAAATCGCTTTATTCTGGGTGGCACTTCCCACACCCATGCTAAGCACGATCTTCACCAATCTTGGCACCTGATGAGGGTTTTTATACCCAAAATGCTTGGTAAGGGCAGGAATTACCTGGCTCTTATATTTTTCTTTGATTCGGTTCATTGTTATTCGCTCCTTGTTTACAGCTCATCGCCAGATTTCTTACATACTCGAATCCGACGGCTATCACGAATCTGGATCACTGGCTTGGATACCGTATCCAATTTCTCGTTGAAAAGCATCACATTAGAAGCATTAATCGGCGCTTCTTTAGTAATGATTCCACCTTGGGGGTTGCGTTGGCTGGGCTTGGCGTGCTTTTTGATCAGGTTAACTTTTTCCACAATCACGCGTCCGGTTTTGGGGTAAGCTCTAAGGATGTGTCCCTTTTTGCCTTTGTCCTCACCAGATATTACCACTACCAAATCACCTTTTTTTAAGTTTAGTTTCTTTTCCACGCTTCCTCCTACAGTACTTCCGGAGCAAGGGATACTATCTTCATATATCCTGCTTCGCGCAATTCGCGTGCAACCGGACCAAAGATGCGGGTTCCCTTTGGCTCATGTTTCTCATCAATAACTACTGCCGCATTATCCGAAAAACGGATGTAGGATCCGTCTGGACGACGTACTTCTTTGGCAGTTCGCACGATCACGGCTTTTTCAACGGCGCTCTTCTTAACCTTTCCACCTGGAGTGGCAGACTTGATGGCAACCACAATAACATCTCCCACGGAGGCATACTTACGTTTGGAGCCTCCCAATACTTTGATGCACATGGCTTTCTTGGCGCCAGAGTTATCGGCGATATTCAATATAGTTTGTACTTGAATCATTCCAAACCCCTTTACTTACTTCTCTCTACAATCTTATGCAGAGTCCAGCGTTTGCGGGCACTAAGCGGACGCGATTCGCAAATCTGAACGATATCGCCTTCGCGGGCTTCATTATTTTCGTCGTGAGCCATAAACTTTTTATGGCGGCGAACGGTCTTTTTGTATAGCGGATGAATGTACTGGCGTTGAACGCGTACGACAATGCTCTTATCGTTTTTGTCCGAAACCACCACACCTTGTTTTATCATTTTACGTGTATTTTCCACTTTTACCTCAAGCCTTTAGCTCTTTTTCTTTGATGATGGTGTTTATCCGGGCAATTTCGCGTTTAGCGATCCGGATTCGATCGGTGCGATCAAGCAAATTCTTTGCTTTTTGAAAACGCAAATTGAACAGCTCAATACGCAGTTCTTCGATTCTGGCCTGCAGCTCGTGGGTGCTGAGGTCACGGATTTCATCAATCTTCATAATTCCACTCCTTCACGTGCTACCAATCTGGTTTTGATGGGCAGCTTGTGTGAGGCTAGGCGCATTGCTTCTTTTGCCGTGGTAACGTCTACGCCTTCGATCTCGAATAACACGCGACCGGGGCGAACTACGGCTACCCAGTATTCTGGAGCGCCTTTTCCTTTTCCCATACGAGTTTCTGCTGGTTTGCTGGTAATGGGTTTATCCGGAAAAATGCGGATCCATACTTTTCCAACACGCTTCATATGGCGGGTTATTGCAATACGAGCAGCTTCAATCTGACGACTGGAGATAAAAGCATCTTCCAATGCTATTAAACCGTAATCGCCAAAATCAACATTGCATCCAGTCCAGGAAAGACCGTTGCGTCTGCCCTTCATCATCTTACGATGTCTTACTTTTTTTGGTGCTAACACGGCTCTCTCCTTATGACAAAATGTCGCCTTTGTATATCCATACCTTAATGCCGATTACGCCATAGGTAGTCAGTGCTTCCACATGCGCATAATCGATATCGGCACGAATAGTATGAAGCGGGGTACGTCCTTGTTTATAACGCTCTGTGCGAGCTATCTCAGCACCGCCAAGACGGCCGGACACCTGTACTTTTACTCCAAGAGCGTTATCTCTCATTACATTGCGCATTGCCATTTTCATGGCACGCCGGAAGGAAACGCGTTCTTCAAGCTGGCGGGCAATCTCTTTGCCCACAAGACGGGCATCAAGCCACATCTTATCGATCTGTTCCACATTGATGGCTACAGTGATCGGATTGGGGCGGTTTTTGTTGATCAGGATGTTCAGCTCGCCGCGCAACTTCTCGATATCCTCTCCCTTTTTCCCAATTACCAAACCAGGACGGGCAGTTGCGATATCTATCTGGATCGAGCTGGTTTTACGATATATCTTTATCTTAGAAACCATCTTGTCTGCCAGACGTTTGCGAATGTAGTTGCGTATCTTTATGTCTTCCTGGAGAGAATCCACATAAGACGAGCCTTGAGCAAACCAGATTGAATCGGTATCTTTATTTACACCGATACGATACAGAATGGGGTGTATTTTTTGTCCCAAGGTATTCCTCCTATTCTAAAGTCTGGATTTCCAGGGAGATATGACAGGTCTGTTTCCTTATCATAAATGCTCTTCCCTGAGCTCTGGGCATAAAACGTTTCATCTGAGGACCCTCATCTGCCATCGCCTGGCTTACAAATACCTGGTTGAGGTCAATCTTGGGATCCTTCACCTGAGCGTTGGCAATCGCAGATTCCAACACTTTATAAATTATACCAGCCGCTCTGCGACGTGAGAAACGCAGAATGTTTTGGGCTTCGGTTACACGCTTGTAGCGAATAGTATCCAGTACAAGACGGGCTTTACGGGCAGAACCACGGGCGAAACGCAATTTTGCTGTTGCTTCCATTTGCTATCTCCTATCTGCCTTTTTTCTTCTTCTCTTTATGACCACGGTAGGTTCTGGTGGGAGAAAACTCCCCAAGCTTATGACCAACCATGTTCTCGGTTACATATACAGGCACAAATTTATGCCCATTATGCACCGAAAAAGTATGACCGATAAAATCTGGAGTTATCACCGAACGGCGGCTCCAGGTTTTGATCACGCTTTTCTTGTTTTCGTCATTGAGGACTACTACTTTATTCATCAGGTGATCGTCAACGAATGGGCCTTTTTTGATTGAACGTGACATTATCTATATCCTCACACTATCTCTTTTTGACCGCTTTCACGATATATTTATCGGAATATTTGCGGGTTTTGCGGGTTTTACCGCCCTTAGCCGGTTTACCCCAGGGGGATACCGGATGGCCTCCACCTGAAGATTTTCCTTCTCCACCACCCATCGGATGATCCACCGGGTTCATTGCTACGCCGCGAACCGTAGGGCGTATTCCCAACCAACGTTTGCGTCCGGCTTTACCAATCTTAATCAGTGAATGATCCGGATTGCTTACCTGACCTATGGTGGCAAGACATTCTTTGCGAATGAGGTGCACATCATTTGAAGGCATTTTTACGTGTACATAATCACCATCTTTGGCAACAACCTGAGCAAAAGCGCCGGCACTGCGGGCTATTTGACCGCCGCGACCTTTCTTCAATTCGATATTGTGAACCACACTACCTAAAGGAATGCGTTCTAATGGCAATGCATTTCCTACTGCTACTTCAGCTTCGGGTCCACTCATTACTTTGCTACCTACTTCCAAGCCGTCGGGTGCTATGATGTAACGTTTTTCTCCATCCACATAGTGCAAAAGTGCAATGCGGGCAGTACGATTAGGATCGTATTCTATAGTGGCAACTTTCGCCGGAATCCCAATCTTATCACGCTTAAAATCTATAATGCGATAATGTTTACGGTGCCCACCGCCACGATGACGGCAAGTAATGCGACCGCGATTGTTGCGTCCACCACTTTTCGGTTTGGGTTTAAGTAGAGATTTTTCCGGAGAGGAAGTAGTAATCTCTTCAAATTTATAACCCGTGCGATAGCGGAGGGAGGGGGTTGTTGGTTTGTAATGTTTTATTCCCATTTCTATACCTCAAAATCGGCGATTTTATCGCCTTCACGCAGGGTTACGATCGCCTTTTTCCAATCCGGGCGCTTACCGTTGTATCTGCCTAAACGTTTCGGTTTGCCCATCATTCGGATGGTATTCACAGCCAGAACCTTCACGGCGAATATATGCTCTATGGCTTTGGCGATCTCTATCTTATTGGCATTTATCGATACCTTAAATGTATAGGTATTCTGGGCGGCCATTTGATTGCTGCTCTTCTCGGTAATGATAGGAGCAATTACGATATTACGCGGATGTATCATTTGCTGAATACCTCCTCTACTTTTTTAAGCGCTTCATCGCTGAGGATGATATAGCTGCTCTTTAATACTTCGTAAGCATGCAATTGCTCAGCACGATCCGTCATTACGTCTGGAATATTGCTGAAGCTCTTAACCGTAGGAGCATGATTCCCCGCCGTTATCACAAGCTTGCGTCCCTTATCAGGGCTAACCTTGCTAATAATCTCAAGCGCTTGCTTAGTACTGGCTTTTTCAAAGTTCAAACCTTCTATTACGCAGATGCGTCCACCTCGGGCACGATCTGTAAGAGCAACCTTTAGCGCCATGCGCTTTTTGGTGCGTGGAATTGGGCGATACCAATCTTTAGGATATATTGCAAAAGCCCTGCCTCCATGAACACGAATGGGGGAACGGCGAGTTCCCACGCGAGCATTACCGGTGCCCTTCTGTTTGAAAAGCTTACGTGTACTGCCCTGAGTCATAGAGCGATTCTTTTTCTGAACCGTGCCCTGGCGTTGATTGCCAAGATACATGGTTATCACTTCGTGCAAAAGCACTTTGGGAGAGTTTACATCCACGTCGAATACGGCAAGTGGAAGCTCCACTTCCCCAATCATTTCGCCTTGGATATTGAATTTTTTTGCTTTAACCATTACTTTCCCCCTATTGTTCCTTAAGAATAATTACTAAGGAATTGCGATGGCCAGGCACTGCGCCCTTTACCATTAAAAGATTCCGCTCGGTGTCCACTTTTACCACGTCTAAATGACGAGTAGTAATCTTGGCGTTTCCATGATGCCCCGCCATCTTCACGCCCTTAAAAACACGGGAAGGTTGGGCACATTGTCCAATGGAACCGGGTCCTCGAAATGATTCGTGAGATCCATGCGTTGCAATAAACCCACCAAATCCATGACGCTTCATCACGCCAGTGAAACCACGACCTTTCGATTTTGCGGATACACTCACGGTTTCGCCTTCTTCAAACAAACTTGCATCCAGAGCATCCCCTGACTTATAATCATCAAGTTGTTGCCCAAAGGCAGGACGAAATTCCCTCACATAACGGAAATAGGGGCTACCGTTTTTCTTAAAATGTCCTAACATGGGTTTTGAGACCTTCCGCTCGGGAATCTCAACATAACCCACTTGGATTGCTTCATAACCATTTTCTGAGATTGTACGCTTACAAATAATCTTGCACGGACCGGCCTGAATCACTGTAACTGGAATCACTTTGCCGCTCTCGTCAAATATCTGTGTCATACCTATTTTCTTTCCAATAAGTCCGATCATGCTTAGCTCCTGGTATTTGCCTTGATCTCCACATGAACTCCCGCCGGCAAACTAAGCTTCTTTAATGCATTCGTTGTCTGCTGGGTCGGATTCATGATGTCGACCAAACGTTTGTGAACCAACATCTGGAATTGGTCTTGAGATTTTTTGTCGGTATGAGGCGAACGTAAAATCGTATATACTGTCCGATCTGTAGGAAGCGGGATAGGCCCAACTACTTTGGCTCCGGTGTTACGTGTGCTCTTCACGATCTCCGCGACAGATTGATCCAATAAACGATGGTCATAAGCTTTCAACTTAATCCGAATACGATTTTCCTGTTTACTCACTGGAACCTCCACTTTGAGGGCAGATTTCACCTGAAATGCACACGCTATGCTGTATACAGCTCCGCTTCGCTATCAAGTGGATATGCCGCTGGCTTGTTTCTAATTTTTCAAGACTGCCTTTAAAATGGCAGCCACCACGATACTCTAATCGAGTATCCTGATAGTAGGATATCATTATTCCTCCTAAAGAACTATAAGCCCCTGCAATATATGGGACTTGTGCTTCACGCTCAAGGCGCTTTTACAATGTTCGTACACAAGAATTTATCCTCGCTATTCTGTCAAATGCTTTTTTCCGAATTTGTTTCTATGGTCCATTATATTTTGCTTATCCAGGTGTTATCAATGAACCATCTTATTCATTTACGCGTACACTCAGAAGTGTAATGCTACCAAAGAAGGTAAGCTTGCTTATGAGAAAATATGATGGGATTGCAAAATGGGGTGATAAGTACTACTAGCCAAAAAGGCCGAAATCCTTTTCAATTAGAAGAGAATTACTACTGTTTTAACTCGGCTCAAGTCTATATACATGGGAATACAGAACCATGCAAGCTTTTCTCGATGCCACTTTTTGTTCACCCCCACATGCGTAGGGAATACTATTCTGCCTCATACTTTGCCGGCATCGCCATCGGTTCACCCCCACATGCAATGGATGCTAAGACTAAAAGATGCGTTATGCGTTATGCGTTACGGGTTATGATGGAGTTTCAACCCTTGTTTTGATGGATGCTAAGACTAAAAGTTTGCAAGCAGCCTGTCCATGTCGCTATCTTTCTCTGTTTCAACCCTTGTTTTGATGGATGCTAAGACTAAAAGAAAATGTATGGTTTCATACTCGGGGCCAAAAATCCAGTTTCAACCCTTGTTTTGATGGATGCTAAGACTAAAAGACCAATTTCGTGAGGTCACGGAAATGGTAGCGGTTTGTTTCAACCCTTGTTTTGATGGATGCTAAGACTAAAAGTGAACTCGTGCTGGAATAGTGATTCTGCTCCTGGATGTTTCAACCCTTGTTTTGATGGATGCTAAGACTAAAAGACCACACGGTCCCGGATTCTACGTCTTCCTCTTCCGTTTCAACCCTTGTTTTGATGGATGCTAAGACTAAAAGCCAAAGCCGTTATTACGAACGCAGATATTGAGCTATGTTTCAACCCTTGTTTTGATGGATGCTAAGACTAAAAGGGATATTGGCTTCCTGCATGCCGTGCCAATCGAGGCAGTTTCAACCCTTGTTTTGATGGATGCTAAGACTAAAAGTTCATCTCGGTGCAGTCCGATGACGGCAAGACCTATGTTTCAACCCTTGTTTTGATGGATGCTAAGACTAAAAGGATTATGGGGGTGATATATTTTCGCCGTTTGAGCAGTTTCAACCCTTGTTTTGATGGATGCTAAGACTAAAAGAATATATGCCGTTTTTGTTGGCAAGAGAAACTTTCGGTTTCAACCCTTGTTTTGATGGATGCTAAGACTAAAAGTCTTGCAGGGTCTTATCTCTTTTCGCTGAATTGCGTTGTTTCAACCCTTGTTTTGATGGATGCTAAGACTAAAAGTTTTCGGCCCAAAATCAAGGGATTGGATAGCTACCGGGTTTCAACCCTTGTTTTGATGGATGCTAAGACTAAAAGCAAAACCCGCACAAAACGCTGTAAATCATTGGGAGAGTTTCAACCCTTGTTTTGATGGATGCTAAGACTAAAAGGAATACAAGGGCGACAGTCTGACAGCCCGGCTGATGTTTCAACCCTTGTTTTGATGGATGCTAAGACTAAAAGGCAAAGCATTTGGCACAGCGTTTGGCAAAGCATTTGGGTTTCAACCCTTGTTTTGATGGATGCTAAGACTAAAAGAGGATAACATGGCAAAAGTAAAATATGCCAGTTTCAGTTTCAACCCTTGTTTTGATGGATGCTAAGACTAAAAGCGTGGATCCTCCCCCACGCAAAAACGCCATGCGTGGTTTCAACCCTTGTTTTGATGGATGCTAAGACTAAAAGACTCTCCGGCAGATATGGAATGTTGATTTTCTTGTTGAGTTTCAACCCTTGTTTTGATGGATGCTAAGACTAAAAGACAAAAAAGCTCGTTCTAATTGCATGAAATTGCATTGTTTCAACCCTTGTTTTGATGGATGCTAAGACTAAAAGGGCACGAGTGCGCTACATGGATATGGGAAGAAAAAGGTTTCAACCCTTGTTTTGATGGATGCTAAGACTAAAAGCCGGTGTTGCCTCCCCCCAGTTCTCGCCACCATTCCGTTTCAACCCTTGTTTTGATGGATGCTAAGACTAAAAGTCTTCCCGGTCAATACTCCATGTCCTGGATACGCCGGTTTCAACCCTTGTTTTGATGGATGCTAAGACTAAAAGACCATGTCGCAGTTTGGATTCTTGCTATGTGGAATATGTTTCAACCCTTGTTTTGATGGATGCTAAGACTAAAAGCGAGCTCCGGCTAATCAATGAAGGGAGGCTGGACCCGTTTCAACCCTTGTTTTGATGGATGCTAAGACTAAAAGCCAATCGCCGACCTTATATTGCGTGGATGGCTCTGTGTTTCAACCCTTGTTTTGATGGATGCTAAGACTAAAAGATGATCAGTCTATATTTCGACATCACGCCAAAAGGTTTCAACCCTTGTTTTGATGGATGCTAAGACTAAAAGTTGTAGTGTGTCGCTAATGCATCGGATGTCTTTCCGTTTCAACCCTTGTTTTGATGGATGCTAAGACTAAAAGAAAAATGAATGAAACCACTGCGAGTCCAAGCGTTAGTTTCAACCCTTGTTTTGATGGATGCTAAGACTAAAAGCTATTGTTAGACGGGACAGTGTTCCTAATTGACTGGTTTCAACCCTTGTTTTGATGGATGCTAAGACTAAAAGAGGATGGAGGATAGCGGATATGTCCCAGGTTCTGCTGTTTCAACCCTTGTTTTGATGGATGCTAAGACTAAAAGATTGATTCAGGGGGTGTCGAACAACGAAAAGTCCGCGGTTTCAACCCTTGTTTTGATGGATGCTAAGACTAAAAGTAAAGCCCGCCAGCCAGCGCTTATACCGCGCCGCACGTTTCAACCCTTGTTTTGATGGATGCTAAGACTAAAAGCAAGGCGAAGGCATTTGGGCGGAGAACGTTTAGGCTGTTTCAACCCTTGTTTTGATGGATGCTAAGACTAAAAGTCTGTCCTGTTCTTGTATCCACTTTACAATCTCCTGTTTCAACCCTTGTTTTGATGGATGCTAAGACTAAAAGGATATGATCATGATGGCGAAGAGCAGACTTTGTATGAAGTTTCAACCCTTGTTTTGATGGATGCTAAGACTAAAAGGAAGATGAGGCATACGAGCACCAGTGCGAGGAATGTGGGTTTCAACCCTTGTTTTGATGGATGCTAAGACTAAAAGGAAAAGAAGAAAAGAGGAAATGAAGATTTGAAGATTTGTTTCAACCCTTGTTTTGATGGATGCTAAGACTAAAAGTTGTTTGCCGCACCCATACGCCTGGTGATCGTGTTCGGTTTCAACCCTTGTTTTGATGGATGCTAAGACTAAAAGGTGATCCGGACGGTATCCCTTCGCTCGCACCCCAAAGTTTCAACCCTTGTTTTGATGGATGCTAAGACTAAAAGAGTGTTCTCCGGATAGTCCTCCGGATTCTCGCTTGTGTTTCAACCCTTGTTTTGATGGATGCTAAGACTAAAAGCCGGCATCCAGCCCATCTTGTAGCGCACCATCGCATAGGTTTCAACCCTTGTTTTGATGGATGCTAAGACTAAAAGCCAAAGCTCAAAAGTAGCCACACATCTATTATTCCCGTTTCAACCCTTGTTTTGATGGATGCTAAGACTAAAAGCGACAGATTGGAGGCAGTGGCGTGTAAGAGACTACGTTTCAACCCTTGTTTTGATGGATGCTAAGACTAAAAGATCTGTATGGTAGGCGGTGCAAAATACTGATTTCGAGGTTTCAACCCTTGTTTTGATGGATGCTAAGACTAAAAGGCTATTATCGCTATGTTGATCGCGGTACGCTCGTTAGTTTCAACCCTTGTTTTGATGGATGCTAAGACTAAAAGTCATCGTCTTCCCACCACGCGGTGGAGCTACCTGGTTTCAACCCTTGTTTTGATGGATGCTAAGACTAAAAGTTGAGTACTCTCTGGTATTCTTTGTTCCTTATATGGTTTCAACCCTTGTTTTGATGGATGCTAAGACTAAAAGCGCATGAATCACGTCCCCCACTCCCGCCTTTTCTCGGTGTTTCAACCCTTGTTTTGATGGATGCTAAGACTAAAAGATTGTCCTTCGCACTGTCGCTCTTCACAATGTCTGCAGATTCAACCCTTGTTTTGATGGATGCTAAGACTAAAAGCCCAATGTGCCTTAGCTGTTCAGCCTTGCTTCCGGTGTTTCAACCCTTGTTTTGATGGATGCTAAGACTAAAAGGCGACCAAGACGAAGGGGCGGTATCCGCACTATGCTGGTTTCAACCCTTGTTTTGATGGATGCTAAGACTAAAAGGAGAATGAAAAGCGTGAGGATGACGCTTCTACAATGTTTCAACCCTTGTTTTGATGGATGCTAAGACTAAAAGAGGTATTCGCAGCAACGCAAAGCATGACGATACTTTGTTTCAACCCTTGTTTTGATGGATGCTAAGACTAAAAGAGAAGCCCTGCATGGCATTGGTAGGATTGCAAAGGAGTTTCAACCCTTGTTTTGATGGATGCTAAGACTAAAAGACTTGCGCAACCCAATGAATGCAAGAGGCACAGCTAGTTTCAACCCTTGTTTTGATGGATGCTAAGACTAAAAGGGGAAGAAAAGAATTGATATGGGCATGCTTAAAAAGTTTCAACCCTTGTTTTGATGGATGCTAAGACTAAAAGAATATATATAACGTTGGCAACGTTGATGATGGCACGTTTCAACCCTTGTTTTGATGGATGCTAAGACTAAAAGAAATTAGGGTGATAAGTGCCTGAAAAACAATATAGTTAGTTTCAACCCTTGTTTTGATGGATGCTAAGACTAAAAGACATGCTGCCATGTATCCCATTGCCAAAAAGCCCTGTTTCAACCCTTGTTTTGATGGATGCTAAGACTAAAAGTGTAAACCTTGTTTACAGCTGCCTCTGTCTGATTGGTTTCAACCCTTGTTTTGATGGATGCTAAGACTAAAAGGCTCAGCTTCCAGTTCACCATGTCTTTCGCGCTGCTGTTTCAACCCTTGTTTTGATGGATGCTAAGACTAAAAGTACGATCCCGCAGCCGCCAGCACTTTCTATCTGTTCGTTTCAACCCTTGTTTTGATGGATGCTAAGACTAAAAGCTTGACTATTCGCAATGATGTTGCGCCAAAAGGAAGTTTCAACCCTTGTTTTGATGGATGCTAAGACTAAAAGTCGTACTGACTGCAATAGTCGGCATGGACGATGAGCAGTTTCAACCCTTGTTTTGATGGATGCTAAGACTAAAAGTGGTGACGCTTTTCGAGACCATGCCACCGGAGGCCGGTTTCAACCCTTGTTTTGATGGATGCTAAGACTAAAAGGGCTATGCCGCCATAGATAGAAATTTTCTCTCCTGGTTTCAACCCTTGTTTTGATGGATGCTAAGACTAAAAGTGGACTGCGGGCATGGCGGGCAGAGTGACGACAGCTCGTTTCAACCCTTGTTTTGATGGATGCTAAGACTAAAAGAAGGGGCGGTATCCGCACTATGCTGCCGAGAACAGGTTTCAACCCTTGTTTTGATGGATGCTAAGACTAAAAGCAATGATGTAGTTTGCTTTTTGTACGGTTGCGCCGGTTTCAACCCTTGTTTTGATGGATGCTAAGACTAAAAGCTAACCCGCCATCCGCATAAGTAGATTTTGGTTGTACGTTTCAACCCTTGTTTTGATGGATGCTAAGACTAAAAGGTATTTGATATTACTTTTACAAATTACTCAACGATGTTTCAACCCTTGTTTTGATGGATGCTAAGACTAAAAGTGAGCTATTGCGGGCGTATCTTAGGAAGCGGAACGGGTTTCAACCCTTGTTTTGATGGATGCTAAGACTAAAAGTGCTTGGCTTGCTCGTGTGGGCGTTTGCATTTCTCGGGTTTCAACCCTTGTTTTGATGGATGCTAAGACTAAAAGAATACTGGCCAGATGTTACGCCTACCTATGCTCAGTTGTTTCAACCCTTGTTTTGATGGATGCTAAGACTAAAAGCTTGGCCTAAGCTCTGGAACATACATTATATAAGTAGGTTTCAACCCTTGTTTTGATGGATGCTAAGACTAAAAGATCGGCAATGCCGTAATGAATGTAGCCGAAGGTGCTAGTTTCAACCCTTGTTTTGATGGATGCTAAGACTAAAAGCTGATGACCATGACTATACGATGTATCGGAGTGTAAGTTTCAACCCTTGTTTTGATGGATGCTAAGACTAAAAGTTTGGGTAGCATGAATTGCGCAGAAGGCGAGGCGTGGGGTTTCAACCCTTGTTTTGATGGATGCTAAGACTAAAAGCTGCTTGCCATGCCAATCGAGGCACAGAGACAGAAGTTTCAACCCTTGTTTTGATGGATGCTAAGACTAAAAGGGTGATATATTTTCACGAAGAGAGCATTTTAAAAACGTTTCAACCCTTGTTTTGATGGATGCTAAGACTAAAAGATTTTGCCCTGTTTTTGGCAAAAATCAGTAAAACGGTTTCAACCCTTGTTTTGATGGATGCTAAGACTAAAAGAGCAAGGCGAAGGCATTTGGGCGGAGAACGTTTAGGCTGTTTCAACCCTTGTTTTGATGGATGCTAAGACTAAAAGGACCCAGGACGGAAGAGGGTAAGCGGAGAAGCTCACTGTTTCAACCCTTGTTTTGATGGATGCTAAGACTAAAAGCTTGTAAAACGGATTCCCGGAGTGTTCTGCCCAATACAGTTTCAACCCTTGTTTTGATGGATGCTAAGACTAAAAGAGCAGATAGATAGACAAATTGTCCATATATATGGATAGTTTCAACCCTTGTTTTGATGGATGCTAAGACTAAAAGGGAAAGGGGCTCAATGGTCAAGCTCAAGCTGGTCAAGTTTCAACCCTTGTTTTGATGGATGCTAAGACTAAAAGAGTCAATTCCGTTTTTTGCAAGTAGCAGGTATCAGGAGTTTCAACCCTTGTTTTGATGGATGCTAAGACTAAAAGTATATGAATTATAGTCAATGGCTGTCCAGCTTGCCAGTTTCAACCCTTGTTTTGATGGATGCTAAGACTAAAAGACTAACAGGCTTCTAAGTGTTTGTCATCATTACAAAAACCATAGATTTCTGAGAGCCTTAATAATCCAAATATGAGTTATAAGTTTATTAAAGAACTCACCTTTTTTATGCTCTAGAAAAGCAAAAACACTCTATATAAGGTCAAAGATCAGAAAATTAGCTTAAATGTCAATAAATTTCGTTTAGGAAACGCAGATATTCCTATAAGTACAATCCTCGCATTTACGCTTATTACGCTTTACGTTTGGGAATAATCCTTTATTTACAATTTCGAAAATTGTCTCTAATAAATCTAAAGCTTTATGTTTCATTGCATCAGTAACTGGTATTGGTTGCAGGTGATTCTTTGATCTGATATAAACAATGTAAGCGTGTTCTACACTAATACCAAAGTTTTCTTCAATCAGCAGAGAATATAGAGTTTGTTGCATTTTATGGGTTTTGAAAACCTTGTTGTTCCAAAAGGAATACTTATAATCCAGAGGAGCAGCTAACCCATTATTAAGAAACAACACTTCATCAATTTTCCCAACCAGTCGTAGCTGCTGTGAGCTAAGATATACATCGGCAAGCTTTTCATTTACTCCAATGCGGGATCTGATGTAATCTTTGTTATGAACAAGTTTTAGTTTGTGGATATTTCTGCCCTTATTAACGAGATTTCTTCGATGTTCATGTTGGTTGATTTTTAGAACATTCATAAAATAAACAAAGCGAGGACAGAACAAGTATTCAATAACTTCAGAAGGAGTAATAAATTGAAAATCCATAATTCAGGTTAGAAGAGCCTTTATCTCATCGGTTATCAAATCACGATCAAAAGCCTGCCCCAACAAGATGCAGGAGTTAAAATCGTCCCGACACATGGGGAAAATATACACTCTGTCTTGATCCGAATCAATCAGGTCTTCTATTGTACTCCAAAGTTCTTTAATAGCCGTTTTATTCATCTCTCCTAACCATACTGAGTATTGTACTCTATAGATTCCGGCTTTTTCACAACATTTCACAACCTTGTTTCTTACTCTATCTTTTACGATATCATACATAACCCAAGTTAGCACTCTTCTTCCTCATTCTCAAAGTAATCGGATTGGGGATTGATGAAATTATCAAATTTCTTGGCAATGGAGGATTCCAGATAGCTTTCCCTATTGCCAATCAGAAAATTAGCAAACGCATGCGCATCTGTTTGGATCATATCTATCTTTCTACGGTTTTTATTCCGATATCTTATTATTTGATCCAAATACTCCAGAAAATAAGGTGCGAAGAATCTCTTGCCCACTGTGCTCAAATTCACGCCCTTATGAACAGATTCCAGATATTCAGGTTTACATTTGTTCTTGGAGAAGATATAAAATACCGGTTCATCGGCAAGCATTCTATAGTTTTCAATGAAATCGAATACAAAGCTCTTTTTATTATAGTTGTCACTATGTAAGAGCCCAATATATGGGTCTAATCCGGCAATAACCAATGCTTTTTCCGTTTTTGTATACAATATGCCATAAGCGTAGTTCAAAAAGGCATTAAAAGCGTCTTTGGCCGGCCTGGTGCTCCGTGTGGAAAAACGCCAGCGCTCGGAGAGCATCATAGCCAACAAAGAAAAATATATCCTAGATGCGCTTCCCTCCAAGCCCATAATTACTGAAGACAGTTCCTCCAAAGACCCTTCAGCGCCAAATATTGATATGGCATATTTGCGCATCAGTTCCATTTTCTGTTTATGCTCTTCCAATATCCATTCTCTTTTAGAAAATAGCATTTTAATAAATCTGTATTGATTCATGATCTTCAAACAAACCCAACGTTTTATGAAGTCCATTCCAACCACATCAGAGAGCATTTCCAGTTGCCGCCGGCGAATAAGCACGGTACTACCAATGCGGGGAAACCATACTCTGGCATAGGGGTTACCATACTTGTCTAACATCACTACATCGATATTATGGTCCATAGCCAGTTGAATGGCATCCGAACTTATCTGCACGGCATTGGATATCAAGATACTGCTTATTTTTTGGGGAGCAACCTTCACCTTCTTCTCGTCAACAAAAACTTCAAACATATCATCTTTTTTCCGTAAAGCAGAACCGTATGTATTTAAATGAAGTTCCATATCAAAGCACCATTACAGACCCCGATTCCAGAGGCTCTCTCAAAAAACCGGTTTCATAACTGTAAACTTTTAGATAATCTTCGAATGGGATATAGTATATTTTGTCTTTAAACTTATTAAAATATGAATTCATAACACTGTAATTCTTGATATCCGATTCTCTAAGGCTCAATTGGTATTTACCCAAAAAATGATAGCATTGCTTTACCTTAAGGCGAGCACGAGATTTTGCATCCTCGTCCTCACGGTCTTTACTAAGAAAGTTTCTTGCAGATATTAGCTCTTCCATTGCCTGTTGAGCTTTTGTGTCTTGCAAAATATATAAGGATACTGTAGCATACTGTTCTTGAATCAAGCGAAAACTATCTACCGATAACTGATCTTGTCTTCTCTGATCGTAATTCAACTCTTTAATAGCTTCCAACAGATACTGAGCCTCAGCAGCGAAACTGATGCTGGAGTAATAGTTTTCGATTAAATATCCAAAGTCTTTGCTTTCGAAAACACTTTTTCCGGCAAAGACATCTTTGGTCTTCTGTAAAAGATAATTATCATAGATCAATTCTGCATATTGCTTGCCATCTTTATGCAGGCTTACAATTTGCATTTTTCCCCCAAGCATGCCCATCTCTCCATGGCGATTGCATCTACCGGCTACTTGCACAATAGAATCAAGAGGACCCATGTCTCTGTATACTCTTTCAAAGCTGAGGTCAACACCGGCTTCTACGAGTTGAGTTGACACAAGAATTATTCTTTCTTTACGCTCAAGCTTATCTCTGACTTCTTCGAGCCGTTTTAGTCTACAAATTGGAGTATGCAGGGTGGTTAGGCAATACAGCTTATACTCATCTCCAAGGCGTTTGTTCAATAGTATAAAAAGGTCTATGGCAGATCGCTTGGTATTCATTACAAACAAAGCATTTTGTCCCTTGGACAAATCAACAGATGCAGCAAACTCTTCTACGGATAAAGTCTTGGAATATATCTCCAAGCTTACTCTGTTAAATATATCGGATTTAAAGAGTTCCGGTGGGCTAAGTTCGAGAAAACTCTTGGGTTCAAAGATGAAGGGTTGCGTGGCAGTACACGTAAGTATTATGGTATCAAATCGTTCAGTAAGAACCTTAAAAAATACTCGCAGAAGAGGATAATACTTGGGGGGCAAGCTTTGAACCTCATCCAGCAAGACTATCGAATTCAGTATATTATGTAGTTTGCGCAACAACGAGTTTCGAGAGCCTATCAGCGAGTGAAAAAGCTGTACGAAGGTGGAAACCACACACGCGGAGTTCCAAGAATTTGCGATAAGATTATCGTTCAGAAAGTCACGTAAATCGTAATCTTCATCTATATCATTTCTGGAAAAATCAACTAAATGATGGTGCTTTAGTAACAGATCAGGGTCATTAGCATTTGAACCATTTTTACTTAAAACCAGCCCGATCTCCTCATGATTTTGGTCGATAATTGAGGTATATGGCAGGCAATACAGCACTCGCCTCTTTCTCTGAGAAGCTTTTTGGATGGCTTCGGCAAATGCCATGCAAGCCAGAGTTTTGCCGCTACCTGTCGGTGCACTCATGGCAAAGCGCCTGTTCCCAATCCCTTGCGGGGAAGAAGCAGCAATCAGCAGCTTGTCCCGAATCGCATTCAGTTCGTTTTCTGGGGGATTCAATGCGCATAGGTAGTTGTGTGGGGATAAAGACGGAAAAGCCTTAAGCTTGGCGTCAATCACATTTTCAATGCGTGCGGCGTCATATTTATCCGCATCGATCAGAACGGAAAACAACAGATTTTGAATCATGAATCGCTCAATGGCATCTTCCGCATCATCAATCGGCTCGAAAAGCTCGAGTTTCTTTATAAGACCATTTATTGCGCTCTTGTCCAATTCAGGTATACTTATGTAGTGCATAGATAACATGCTTAACAGCTCTTCATCTTTTTGAATATTCCGCTTTAAATCTTCAAATATCTCAAGAGTTGTATGGATTAGCACTCCATCCCTTAAGTTTTCCGATCCAAAAGCACTTAAATTGCCATGGTGTCTTTGAACTGCCTTAAAAGCCAATAATGCATAGTCAATAAACCTTGGGTTTTGTGATAGTATCTCATACAATATTAGCGCGGATACCAAGCTATGTTTTGTATAAGCAGAGCTTTTAGCACCCCGAATGTGTTTTTGGAAAGCTGTGCCGGCTTTTCCTATATCGTGCAGGAGACCAATTAAATAAGCCAAACTACACAGTGTTTGCTTGTCTATCGTCCTGGGTGAAAGAGAAAGCCTTTGAATGCGTTCCCGGCAGCCTTTGGCTACGTTTTGCAAATGTTCATACAAAGGCTTTCGTTGATATTCTTTGAAAGCAGGGTGAGATATTATCATTACAAAATGGATATCCTTTTTTTTGCCTCATTGTTTAATTCCAACACATTACAAAACATTCCGGAAAGTCGCTTTCCCGATGTTTCAATAAAGATATTACCAAATCGCACGGAACGTCTGAAGCTAGTATTTTTGCCCTTACATTCCAATCTCTGCTCCAGGGGCATACGCTCAACGTTCAATTGTATTGATTCTGTATCTATACTTTTGATTTGTTCTTTGTCGATTGCCGAATCCAGATAGGTAGATTCTATTATAAACTTGATGTCTTGATTAAAATATGCTTGTATCAGTTTCAATTCTGCTCTGAATTGTCTTTGCCCAAGATAGATGTCGTATCCCAAATCCTGATCAAAAATTCTTTGTTCCAGCAGGTCAAGTTCTGCAAGCTTTCCTTTTTGATAGGCAATATACAACGTCCAAGCCAGTTCTTTTCCCCGTGACGGCATTAAAAGCTCCATCCGGCATTGCTTATGGCCGGAAACATCGTTTATGCTCGTCTTATTCTCAACATAATTCATGGTATAAAACTGCTTTCTGAAGCTAGACCCTGGCGCTATTGCTATGGCAACTCCCAAGTTTTCGGAACTCATCATTTCATAATAAGTATCCCTTTTCTTTTGCAATATTGATGCAATCAAGCCACAAACGGCAGTACGCGGTGGAATACTGTACGTTAGCGAAGACGCATTTGTGTAGAACTTTCTAAAGTGCGCCAAAGGGCCGCTTAGCCTGAGTTCCAAAATCGCGTTAAAGATGTTTTTGTGTTCCATACTATCCCCCGGTCAAAAAAGCGATAACTCATGTTTCCAATCCTGATTCACAAAGATTCGTTCGAACCCGGGTATGAACAATTGTTCATCTTTGAAATAGTGGATCTTTGTGATCTTTGAACTGTTTTTGCTTAGATAATCTACTAATGGATCAATAACCAGGGAATAGTCTTCGGTTTTACGAATCATACTTAAATCACTCACATCACCAAGTTTGATCTGTAGCATAGGACGCAAGTCTTTCAGAAAGCTTTCCTTATTCTTTAGTTCTATGCGCAGATAAAGCCTAGGATATTGACCGGTCTTGGATCTTGTTCTGGCTAGGGGTATTGATTTTAAGATTGCTTCATCAAATTGATGCATATCCTCATCCGTCATTAATGTCTTTTCTGAAGCATTAGCATTTATGCTGCCCGAAAAAGCAATTAGGGAGTATTGAACGCGATAGTCCTTTCCAATTCCCTGTCCAGACGAAAAGCTAGAAGTAATGGTACTGCTATCAATCAATTCAACCGGATTGAGCGAATATCCCCAATTGAACTGAACAGGACCAGTATAATGCCCTTCATCGCGCTTATCCTCTGCTGTTACCGCACCAAATAGGCGTACATCCACCATATCCGTATGTTTGAGTTTCATTGCTTTGATTTGATTGTTTCTATCTTTCGCATCTTTGGCTTTGGCTGTGATGAATATCTCTTGACCTTTGGCTGTTTCAAAATAATCTCTGATGTAACGCTTCAGTCGGACATCAGATACCAGGTTTGTAGAAGTATCGTAATCCATGCGGGGTTTGTTCTCATCATCCATATCACCATTGGGATTACACATCATCGCATCGTAAAGGAATAGGATCTCAGAATTGTTCTTAATCATTTTGTTCCTCCATTTCGGTATCTTTGGTTTCTTGGTTTTCTTTCTTTTCTTCGCCTTTCAAAACTCCAACATATTTGCAATAGGACCTGCCGCTAAGTATGTGATAAACTACCTCTTCAGGAAACATGGAGGTATCCGATTCGCTTAAGCATTCACGGTAGTAGGCATCCAGCATTGGATCGGTCCATACCTTCCATACTAACCGCAGGTCATCAATTGCAGTTGATATGGATTTTACTTTTTGTGCCGGAATACCTCGCAAATTAAGCTTATGAACTGCTGTGCGGTTTATCCCTTTTAGTTTTTGCTTATACTCCAATTCATTAAGGAACCAACCCATAATGAATAAGCCCTGTGCAAAGTGGTTGTTCCCATACACATGTGGGTGATTCTCAAAATACTCGACCAATTCTTGTTTTTGCAGAGTAGTGGTCATAGTTTTTTCCTCCATTTTTCTTACTCCTTTCAGTAGATTGAAGTTACTGAGATGTTTCAAGTAAAGATTCATTAGGTAGGGAGATAAATCCCATCGATAGCTTGAATTGGATGAATTATGAAACTTGTCATTCATCACATTCACATAATTTTTAATTAAAGTATTCATGTTTATTGGTCGAGAGTATAGGTATGCAGAAAGCAATGCCAATATGCTTCTGTTTATCTTCTGGAAATCTGTTAGTTTCATAATTGGCTTGGATTGTCTGGAAGGAAAAACCATCAGTCTCAGGTCATCAAAGGACAAGCTGTAATTATCATTGAAGAGTGAGGAAAGCTTATTTTGCAGGGATAGGCTGCAGAGGTCTTCGCTTTTATCGATAATAGATGGCAGACTAATATTCTTGATAAAACGGTTGATGATAAACTCCTGGCTCGTTGGGCTGGGCACATAGTAGAAAAAGAGAGAGAAATTATCAAAACTATCTTGAAGCTTTCTTAGTGATAACAGATTACTCTTACGGTCTTCCACACTTTGCCTTTTTAGCAGTCGGACTATTGTCTTTATCTGTTCAGGGTCAATCTCTTCCAATACGTCTCGATTGCTGCCATCGTATTTCAGTTCCGGTAAGATCAGACAGGAAAGATTAATCAGATAAGTATTCAAAGCAGAAGAGGCAAAGCTTGTGCCAACCGTAACTTGATGATAGCAGTCCTTGCACAGGGAGAATGCTGTATAACTGCGTGTGTCTTTTGTATTATCGAAAAATGGCTTATATGTGGTACCATAGAACTTCTGTTTTATGGCAACATCACTGGCCAGATTCTCGTAGCTTGAACACAGATGGCAATGACCCTTACTATTGGAATCCGTAAATTTTTTGTCCAGCATATAATAGTACAACACATCGATATAGCATGTACGAAGCTCTTCTATTTCATGGATTAGTTTCCCATCTATGCTCAAGGCGTATGCTTGTTTTTCCCCTACTAAGTGTGCCAGACTTTTGTCGAAGTATTTCTTCAAGGCGTTCCCAAAGGCCTTATTTTGATCCTTGCCTTTGCTTGCCTGGGCAATTGCCGGGACGAGATCGGGATCCGGAAAATCCTTTTGTAACTCATCCGGCAACAGTTTATACTGTGGTCTGATACTTATATCATCCTCGATAAAAAAGCGTTCACTGATGTTCCAGAGATAGTCTAAGCAATTATCAATCTGTTTCGGACAGCTCCAAGCAATGGCTTTACGATTCTTTTCTATAAAATTCTTCAAAGCAAAAGAAAAAATACTCTTGTAACTTGTATGACTACCATAAATATTTGGGTCCTTGGGAGCATAGTTCTTAAAGATGAGCTTTTGGGCGCATGTTGTCGAACTTATCTCATTATCCTGAATAAATGAGATTGTGCCGTTTTGCGTATCAAGGTTCATTCGAATCAGTCTACCAACTTGATCACTACCATTCTTCTTATATTTGAACGAATTACCTTCTGCACAAAACTGACGAATGATATAAAGCTTTGGTTCTGCCTCTTCCATATCATAGAAACCCTCATTCAGCATCCGGTTTTGGCCAAGCAAACGATACGTGGAAATCATAAACGCTCCTTTTATTTAGATGTTTCTTGTGACCAAATGACCAACATTGGTTCTTGAATTTTTTACTTCCACCACCCCAAAACCTCTGGTAACTTGTTTCCCCAGAGCCAGGTTGTTCGGGATTTTGAAATTCATGCTAAATTGACCTGTAAAACAATGCATGGGAATATTGTGAAAATTACGTGAAACTGTCCTGAAAGAGCCTTCAACTTCAATAGAATCAAGATCGGGTATAGTATAAGAAAATGCTTTTGAAATTGTGAGTAAATTACCCCGCAAAATTCTTTGCAAGCGAATCTCTTGTTCTAACGTTGTAGTCTTAATGTATTCGCGGTAGTTATCTTGATTTAACGCCATCCACGGAGAAACAAAATGATAGGATTGGATTTCTTCACATTGTCCAAATTCTTCTTTCCGGATATCTACCAAAAACTCATTAACTGGCATGCTACTATTACCAATTCTGATATTATGGTTATCTAAAATAATTTTTTTTACCGCATCAATACCCTCTCCAATTCCAATCAAAGCCGGATGCCCCTTGTATATCCGATACTGAATTTGCGGGTACCTGTATGAGCACTTCTCTGCTTTCAAATGGTTATGAAACAATGGGTCATTTGCATATTTATGGGCAAAGTAACCCCGTAGTTTGGGTATATCGAAGGCTTGTAGGCTCAAATCTGTAAAAGCTGCCAGTAAATATTC
>Ga0265295_1002114_pt1 | contig 32670 bp, 19 predicted proteins | sample Munlansysbiofilm_FD_192503 | JGI IMG/M metagenome (GOLD analysis project Ga0265295, IMG submission 192503) | Leachate microbial communities from a municipal landfill in Southern Ontario, Canada - Methane capture system biofilm | ecosystem: Engineered > Solid waste > Landfill > Unclassified ... | reverse complement strand
TTGGAGAGAACCGGGTTCAGGAGTACGAGGATAAACGTGATGATATACTGCCCTGTGAGACACACCTTATAGGCCATCTGCAGGCAAATAAAGTCAAAAAAGCCGTACATCTATTTGATGTTATCCAGTCAATTGACTCCCTGAAGTTGATACAGAATATTGATATGAGAGCCAGGGATATTGACAAAGTACAGAGAGTCTATCTTCAGGTTAACATCGGCAACGAACCGCAAAAATACGGATTCCGACCTGATGAGATAAAAAACGCAATAACAGAGATCCGCTCTTTAAGGAATGTCCGTGTTGAAGGCCTCATGTGCATCCCTCCTTTCGTACCCCCTGAGCAAACCCGATCCTATTTCAGGAAGATGAAGGCCCTTTTTGATGAAATAAAGCAGGAAAACCGGGACAATATCGATATCAGGACGCTATCCATGGGCATGTCCAGTGACTACAGGATTGCCATCGAGGAAGGAGCCACAATGGTACGTGTGGGTTCTTCCATATTCGGGAAGAGGAAGTACTGAAAGTACTTTTCTTTTATTAAAATGAATAAATATTTTTTCTCGTTATAACTTATGTTATTTTTTAGCTTCCGGCAAAATAAAAACAACTGTACTTACTTCAATGGTTCTCAGATGCTGTAAAAAACAAGTATACTTCGAACACTCTTTATAATACATAAAACATTTGAATTTATATCAATATTTGTAAGAGTAAATAAGTAAAAAGGTGATACTAGTGGATTTGTCATTAATATTTTTGTTACTATTAGGGATAATTGTATATTTTTACATGAGACAAAAGTTAGAACACAATAAATTATGTGAGTTTTTTAAAAATACCATACACATTAATTTGTTTACGGATCGCTCTAAAAATGGATTAAAAGTTTCAATGCACAAATTTTCAATTTTTGTTGTTGTGCTTTGTTTAACACTTACAACATTTTCACCCATATTATCTGTGAATTCTGCAGCAGCAGAAAATAATGTTTTGTCTGAGAATACTGCTGGCCAAACTACTTCTAATAACAAGGTCGACACTTTATATTACGCTAGCTCGAAATCTGATGTATATCATGTTGAAGGATGCCGTTACGTCTCACGAATTAAGCCAGAGAATCTCATCACATTTGACAGTATACAAGAAGCAGAAGAAGCTGGTTATAGACCATGCAGTGTGTGCATTGGTACGACACCATCGCCTACACCTACACCAATTCCAACCCCAGAGCCAGAGCCAGAGCCACAACCTGAACCTACACCAGCACCTACACCAGCACCTGCACCAACGCCTACACCAGCACCTACACCAGCACCTACAACAACGACAACACCTGTCAATGGAAATTTAACTATTCACTTTATCAATGTTGGTCAAGGGGACTCGATTCTTTTAGAGTATGGCGATAATGACATGCTCATTGATGCTGGAGATAATGGAAAAGGTGATGACGTTGCTAATTACGTGAAAAAAGAAGGAATAACGTCATTGGATTATGTGGTTGCAACACATCCTCACGAAGATCATATTGGTGGAATGGATGAAATCCTTAACGATTTTCCGATTGGGGAGTTCATAGACAGTGGATATCCTCATACAACCCAGACATATGAAGACATGTTGAATACCATTAGCAATAAAAATATTCACTTTTCAACGGTGAAAAGAGGGGATCAGATAAATTTCGCTCCAGGAATTGTTGTTGAGGTTCTCAATCCAGGAAATACATATTTCGATGATGACCTCAATCAGAATTCAATTGTTTTAAAGGTCACGGATGGACAAATATCGTTTCTGCTAATGGGTGATGCAGGAGTAGAAGCAGAAAACGCAATAATGGGAGACGGATATGATGTCGATGCCGATGTTCTGAAAGCAGGACATCACGGGAGCAGCACGTCCAGTGGGAAAACTTTCATTTCTGCTGTAAGTCCAAGTGTAAGCGTTATCGAAGTTGGTGCGGAAAACGATTACGGTCACCCACATGATGGAGCACTTGAAACGCTACAAAAAGTATCAAAGGTTTACAGAACAGATATTGATGGTACAATCACAATAACAACTGATGGCTCTACTTATTCTGTAGTCACAGAGAAGACAGCAGATACAGATTCAACAGAAACTCCGACTGAAACTTCCACTGAAACACCAACAGAAACACCTGCTGAAACCCCGACTGAGACTCCTACCGAAACCGTCACTGAAACTCCAACACCAACTGAAATTCCTACGGGAACTCCGACAGAAGAATCAGATTCTGATTCCAGTGGAAGCTCAGGAGGCAGTTCTCACAGCTCTGGATCATCAGGCGGTGGAGCTGGTGGATCTCCGGAACCACAGAGCAATGTAGAATATAAAGACACAACTAAAGCGTTCATATCGAATGGAAGAACTGTAACTTTCAATTTTACAAACGATGTTACCGTAGTCAACAGCATAAACTTCGAGTCAGATAAAACCATGGGTAAGACTACTGCCATCGTTGAGAACCTAAAGGAGAAATCCTCTCTTGTTTCAGATCTACCAGAAGGAGAGATCTACAAATCTTTCAACATATGGGTCGGTAATGCTGGTTATGGAAATTCTGACAGTATCATGAATGCTATTGTAAACTTCAAGGTTGAAAAATCCTGGTCGCAGATGAATGGAATAGACCAATCTTCTATCATCCTATACAATTATGATGAAGAGAATAAGGAATGGGAAAAGCTTCCAGTGATTTTGTCAGGTGAAGACAATGAGTACCTGTACCTTACAGCTGAAGTCCCGGGGTATTCTTCTTTCGTTATAACAGGAGATGTAGGAACTCCAAATGTACAGACCACAGAACCTACTGCAACATATAAAAGCAGTAACTCAGAAGAAAGTGAAGGTGTCACTGTAACTGAAGAATCTGCAGAAGACCAAGAATCTCCTGGATTTGGTTTAATCAGTGGAATTGTTTGTCTATTCTGCATGTTCTTGTACAAAATTAAAAATCAGTAAACCATAGAGAATAGTAATCAAGTAGAAGGTTATTTACCAAATCTTGCCAGGTCAAATTCGAAAGTCACCTTCTGCTTTCTGTTTTTCCATAATAGGTACGTTGAATTCAGTCCTACACTTTTGTAAATATGGTTAAGATTACACTATCTTATTTTTACTTATATCCTTTTTAATCCATTTCCTTGATTAATTATTTTCAAATTAAAAGATTATAAAATCAAATTTTAAGAAAAGTTTAAAAACTATCAATTGGTAATCTACCTAATTATTTTTACAATGTAAAATAATTAATGATAGGTCAGGGAAAATCAATGAGGAATAAGGGAAAGTTATATTCAACGGCTTTAGCTTTAATTGCCTTTATTTTAGTTTTTTTAATTTCCATTTCATGTATGGCTTCTACAGCTTTCGCAGAGAGCGCAGATGGTCAATTAACTTTAGTTGAGACTCAAATAACCAATAATCCGTCATGGAAGGAAGATCCTGTTATTTACGGTGACAGAATAGTGTGGGTGGACTATCGTGAAGGGAAGATACAAATTTACATGTACAATCTCTCAACTTCCAACGAAACTCAAGTAGTTACAACCTCATCGAGGCAGGAAGACCCTAGAATTTACGGGAATAGAATAATCTGGGTAGATAATAGAAATGATGACTACAACATCTACATGTATGATCTCTTGACCTCCAAGGAAACTCAGATAACTACCAACAAATCAGATCAGTATTTCCCTGCTATCTATGAAGATAAAATAGTTTGGACAGATGATCGAAATGGAAATCAAGATATATACATGTATGATCTCTCAAATTCCAAGGAAACCCAAATTACGACAAACGGATCAAGTCAGGCACTTCCTGCTATTTATGGTGATAAGATAGTCTGGCAGGATCAACGAAATGGAAACTGGGATATATACATGTATGATCTCTCAAATTCCAAGGGAAGTCAGATAACTACCAACGAATTAGATCAGCATTCCCCTGATGTCTATAAAGACAGAATATTTTGGGAAGATGAACGTAGCAGTCAAATATTTAACGATATTTACATGTACGATATCTCTACTTCAACTGAAACTCAGATGGCCGCATCCAAATCGATTAAGACATACTATGATATTTACGAGAACAGAATTGTATGGCAAGATGAGCGTAATGGTAATCAAGATATCTACATGTACGATCTGTCAACTTCTAATGAGACTCAGATTACTACCAATGGATCAAGTCAGTTGAAACCTGCTATTTATGGAAATAGAATAGTATGGCAGGATAGTCGCAATGGAAACTACGAAATCTATATATGCACTATCTTGGAAGAGAAGCTGGAACCAATATTCCCTATTGCAAACTTTACCAGCAATGTCACTGCGGGTTATGCTCCTCTTGATGTTCAGTTCACTGACCTTTCGCAAAATGCAGTATCAAGAAGCTGGGAATTTGGGGATGGAGATTCTTCAATTAACCAAAATCCAGCTCACACTTATTCTGCATCAGGAGTCTATACTGTTAATTTGACAGTAAGTAATGTTAATGGCTCGGTATCAAAATTGGGCACGATAAATGTTCTACAACCTTCTGTTTGTGCATATGTTACGAACATGGGCAGCAAAAATGTCTCTGTAATTGACACATTCACGAACCTTGTTTTTGCTACTATAAATGTAGGACATTATCCATTGGGAGTTGTGGTCAACCCAAATGGAACAAAAGTATATGTGGCTAATATGGATGGAACTGTCTCAATAATTGATACATCCACAAACAATGTTATAGGAACGATAGAAGTAGGAAATTATCCTTATGGAATTGCAGTAAATCCAGACGGAACAAAGGTATATGCAGCGAACTATGGAAGCAATAATGTCAGTGTAATTGACACTTCAACTAATACAGTTACAGCTACTGTGCCTGTAGGAGTTACTCCTTTAGGAGTTGCAGTTAGCCCAGATGGAAAAAAAGTGTATTTAGCAAACTACAATAGCGACAATATTTCTGTAATTGACGCTGCAACAAACAAAATTACAGATACAGTGAATGTGGGTGATTTTCCTGTTGGAATTGCTGTGAATCCTGATGGGACAAAGGTATATGTGGCGAATATCAATCCATTCGGAAGTGAAATGAATTACGAACGAATGATTGGCACAGTTTCTGTAATTAATGCAACAACAAATAACGTTACAGCGACGGTAAAGATAGGTGAATCTCCTTCCGGCATTGCTGTCAACCCAACTGGAACAAAGGTATATGTAGCGAACTATGGCAGCAGTAATGTCAGTGTAATTGACACGTCTACAAATACCGTTATGTCCATAATTTCTGTGGGTAATCGTCCTTATGGAGTTGCAGTAAACTCTGATGGGACAAAAGTATATGTAGCTAACCAGGGTAGCAACAATGTCTCCATAATTGACACTACTACAAACAACGTTATAGGTACGGTGAATGTAGGAAACAGTCCAATAGCTTTCGGGCAGTTCATAGGAGGAAAATCAGTAATTCCTGATTCAAATCTCAGCATCAATGTTGCTCAAGTAATACCTGAATTAACTGAAGCTGAAAACGGAAAAAGCATAAATTTCAAAAATGGGGAGATTTTTTACCTGATACTTTCTGAAAACCCAGGTACGCCATATTCTTTGCAACTCAAACTGAGCAGCGGTCTTACTATTCTAAGTGAAAAATCAATACCACGAAATCCTCCGTTAAAAATCGAAAAGCCAGGAGGGACTATGGGAGTAGTTCATATATGGAAAATAAAAGTCAACTCTGAAAACGATCAGGAGATAAAAGGAACGTATATACAACCTGTAACGAGAGAAATAGCAAGAACTTATACTGTTTACCTCAAAATAGGCAATGCAGATGACGATGACACTGATAATGGGGGAAGCGGTGGAAATGGGGGTGGCTCGCCTGAACCTGCAAAGAATATTGAGGTTAAGGAACTTTCCCAGGTCTTCATCATTAACGGAAAAGCTGTTCAGTTTGATTTTACAAAGAATGCAACCTGTGTAGTGTATGTAGGTTTTGATGCTAAGAAGACAGTTGGAAAAACCACAACCATAGTCGAACAGTTGAAAAATAAATCTACTCTCGTCTCCAACCTGACTGAAGGAGAGGTCTATAAGTACTTCAATGTATGGGCAGGAAACAGCGGATTTGCAAGCTATGAGAATATAGAAAATCCAACTATTTGTTTCAAGGTAGAAAAATCTTGGGTGCAGAACAAAAGTATAGATCAAGATTCAATTACCCTGAACAGGTACACCAACAAAACATGGGAACAGTTGCCAGTCAGTCTGTCACGAGAAGATAGTAAGTACCTGTACTTTATAGCAGATGTTCCGGGATTTTCTTTCTTTGCAATAACAGGAAGGCCGTGTGCTTCTCTCGAAGAAGCTGTAACTGAAATAGAGCCCGGAAATAAACTTGGCAACTCAGATTATAACACTGGAAATACAGGATCTAAGGCTGGCAACGAGTCCAATGAGAACGAAAACAAAGGCATACCAGGCTTTGAAATGGTTTGCGGAATAATCGGTCTGCTTGGCGTATTCCTATATAGAAGATAAAGAAGATTATCCACGAAGTGTTTGATCAAGTCTGGATAGTTAGGCAATATACCTGCCTGCCAGATTTGAAACATTTTTTGATAAGGATTTGCGTGATGGTTGTGAGCTTTTCTGGCCCAAGATTTATCTTTAAAAGAAACAAGTATTTTGCATAGTCTCCCATTTGAACCGTTCTAAGATTATTCTAAGATTTCTTACTTTTAATACCGGCATCTGCATTGACACTCTTATTTTTCTAAGTATTTATTCTTAAGTAACTTAAGACCTGATCTTAGAGTAACTCTTGAAGTTATTCTTAGAGCAACTCTTAGGGTCTATCTAAAAACAATTTTCATTTGTATAACTTGAATCTCTTCACTAAAAATTTGTAAAGTTTAAAAAGGGCACATTAAAATTACAAAATCAAATAAACTCTAACTTTCAAGCAAGAGACAAAAAGCTGGAAAGGAAATTCTTTTAATCGGAAAAATAGGTTAAGAAATATTCATATAAAAGTGGGCCCGCTGAGATTCGAACTCAGGACCTCCGCCGTGTGAAGGCTGGGGGATGCGCGACGTCGTAATTGCCCAGCAAAATTCTATAGACATTCCTTGCTCAATCAGTCCGGAACCTACACAACAGAGTCCTCAAGAACTGATAGGTAATGCACTTAATAATGTTTGGACTACGCATAAGGATAAATTCAAAGAATGGCTTCTCCACAAGAGGATTTCTGACTACACGAAAAGAGATTATCTGAGTGCTTTAACAAAATTCTTTGAAAACCATCTAGTGTATAAGCCCATGGAATTCCGAAACAAACAGTTGAAAGATAAAGAAGAGCGTGGACTACGCAACTTATTCTTGTATTTTGAAGATGGGGAAATCGATAATATATGTGGGTACAGTCTCGAGAAATGGAGACGCTATGTGAAAATTAAGAAATCAGGTGTTGTTGAGATTTATGTTACCGACAGTGAAATTAAAGAGGCTTATGAAGCTTGTCCTGATAATTTAAAGCCAATTTATCGTCTATTGGTATACTCAGGAAATCGTTTCACACATATCTATGAAATGCTGCAAAAATTTGACGAACTCAATATAATTACAGATGGTGAGGTTGCCCACTACCCTACTTCTTCATTGTCCAAAGGTACAAAGCAAACGTTTCACATGTTTTTCCCTTCTTCATATATTCCTGAGCTCAAGAAAATTGGGAATCTGGATTCATATGATCACATCTTAAAGAATATACAAAGCGGGCGTGTATCTGCAAAAACTATTCGTAAATGGCATCTTAATAAGATGATTAAGGAAGGTATCACAGAAAGTTTAGCTGACTTTATTCAGGGCAGAGCATCTCTTACTGTAGGAAGTGCTCATTACCTAAACAAGACAGGACAGGCAAAAGATCAGTACTGTAGAATTATAGGGAAATTCCCTATCTAATTCAATTCATTTGAGAATGCTTTGAAGGCAGTGAAGTTATAGAGAATGGCGGCTCTTCTGCTGTAAATCCCAAAAAAGAGAAAGAGACTAGAAAGCTAGATATATCTTCGATAATTGAATCTGAAGTCAGTAAACTTGTTGAAGCAAGATTGCGAATTATTGGGGAATTAATATACAATTAAGCTAGCATTACCAAAAACTATTACGTAGGAATAGTCTAACACAAACATATTAATAGTATAAAAATAATAACATAAATACCATGAGAATCTTAAGAGTGTCTCCAAGAATTCGTATCAGATATATTTCAAAATAACTTGAAAAATTTGTACAATGAGATCCTCTAATTCGTCATGACTATAAAAATAATAATAAAACTTAGATAAGAATAGGTGAGTATCATGCAATTATGCTCCCAGGTGTTGTGTGTGGCATAATAAAATAAGATAGACTGTTTTCTGTACAATATATCATACAATATAAAATTATGACGCATATATAATAATTTTATATGTATTGTTTCAATGAGTTTATACTAACTGCCTCATCCAGTTAATGTAAATGAGGGGATATATTGTGCTGTGTAATATAAGTATTAAATATGCAATAATCACAATATAAATTTATTAGCGTAGCTGCTTAATAATTTTATAAGTAATTTCTGATGAGTTTACACTATCGAGTTATGCTCGATTAATGTAGATGATGAAATTTATTGCATACAAAATATAATATTCATATTACGTTATATGCAAGTGGTTCTCACAGTATAAAATTGTTAGCGCATAGTGTCTAATAATTTTATAATTGCCAACTGATGAGTGTACACTATTGACTTTTACTCGATTAGTGAAAATGAAGAACCCATTGATCAAATCTGTGCCACCTTAGAATTAGAGATTCTAGCCCTAACTCAAGGTAATAACTCAACATTACTTTGAATATAAAATTGAAAGCATAATCATGGAGCTCACAAATAAAAATAAGAGGAACAATAATGAACAAAAACTTTAATTCAGACTCTATTCCCAAAGAACTAAAAAAATGCAATCAGTGGATTCTTTGGAGGCTGGAGCAGAGGAATGAGAATGTAACTAAAGTACCATATTGCGCATATGGTTATGGAGCAAGCGTTACAGATCCAAAAACATGGACAAGCTTTGATGAAGCTTTTGAAACGTATCTGAAGAGCGCAGGAGCTTATTCTGGCCTTGGTTTTGTACTTACTGAAAGCGATCCATATATTGGCATAGATTGGGACCATATAAGAGATCCAATTACTGGAAAGTTTGAGCCAGAAATTTGGGATGAAATTACTAGCCTAAATAGCTATGCTGAAATTTCACAGAGTGTTACAGGTGCTCATGTAATTGCGAAAGGAACTGTCCCTGGGTCAAGGAATAGGAAAGGATGTAGGGAAATGTATAGTTCTGGAAGATACTTTGCTATTACCGGTAACCATATACTGGATACACCCCTAACAGTAAACGAGGCTCCTGAATTAGCACTTAAGGCAATTTATGAGAAAATTGACCCTACTGTTCAGAAAACACTAAGTAAGGATAAAGAAAAGAAGCAATCCGTACTTCAAGGTCTTCACCTTACTGATCAAGATGTTATTCAGCTGTGTGAAAATGCTGCAAATGGCGACAAATTTAAGGATCTTTTATATGGTAACTGGGCTGGAAAATACGTGTCCCAAAGTGAAGCAGATCTAGCACTATGCAGCCTAATTGCATTTCATACTTCAGATACTGAGCAGATTAACAGGATATTTAAAAGATCGGGACTTATCAGGGATAAGTGGGATAACAATAGTAGCTACAGAACTCTAACTATTGAGAAAGCTCTTAATAGTGTAGCCGATGTTAAGGAAAAAACAGGGGCTTCAAAGCAGGAATCTGTACTTAAAGAACCTTACATCGTCATAGAGGATAAAATTTACCTTAATGTTATGGATATGCATGGAAATCATCTGTTTGCATACCTTGGGGATGACAATAAAATTGAGTATGTTAAATTCGTTTCAATGGAAGGAAGAGTAAAATATCCTCAAGAGCTACCAAAATCCAGAACGGGAAAAGTTGTCGACGTTGTTGGAATACCGTTGAAGGAATTACTTGATAACACTCAAACAGTATCTGCTGAAGAAATATACGAGATGATAAAAACCCACGTAATCAAATATGTAGATGCACCCCAAATCGAAATAGAAATGTTCGCCTACTACATCTTGTTCACATGGTTTTATCAGAAGCAAAACACAACACCGTATTTAAGATTCATAGGGGACACTGGAAAAGGAAAGTCCAGAATGTTAAATGTAGTAGGAAATCTGTGCTTTTACCCATTAACGGTAAGCGGTAGTAGTTCTACAAGTGGAATCATAAGGTTCAATGAACTCTGGCACGGTACTTTAAAGGTTGATGAAGCAGACAGGACAGGTGGCATGGAGAGCGACTTCATAAAATACTTGAACTTAGGCTTTGAAAAGGAACAGTGGTTTGTTAAAACCAATCCGGCAGACTGTACTAAGCAGGAGTTTTTTAATCCTTTTGGACCAAAGGTCATTGCCATGAGGATGCCGTTTCAGGACAATGCGACTGAAGGAAGACTGCTGTCGTTTTCTCCAAGGGAAACTACTAATCCAGAGATTCCAATAATTCTTCCGCCTGCATACGATAAAGAAGTAGAAGAGTTAAGAGCCCTTATCGCAAGATTTGTACTTTTTAACTGGACCAGAGTGGATGCAAATAAGGAGTTCTCTTGCAAAGGCATGAACATTGAGCCTAGACTGCAGCAGCTTGCAATTCCATTGTCAATAGTCTTACAACTTCTGCCTAATGGTGAAGAAAGGTTCAGGGACTACATTCTCCGTAGGCAAAGTGAAGTAACAAAAATACGCTCAGAATCTTGGGAAGGTGTGTTTTTCAACTATGTTTATTCTCTTGCTATTGGAGATGAAAAACCTATAGCTGGCTTTGAAGAGTTTTTTGTTGAGAAAGGAATAGCTGCTATTGCCCCCTCAATGGTAGCCCAAAACTTTAGTTTAAGCGCAAAATTTGTTACTCAGAAACTTTCGAGCATAGGGATTACAAGTGAGTCAAAAGACATTATGATACTCAACAAAGATGGAGAACTCAAGCGTAAGAAAACCCGATGTTATACCGTACCTAACGGAGCTGCTTGGAATGAAATGGCTAAGCGTTATCTTGATCAAGGCTCTGTAGAAGAGAGAATTGGCAATATTCCTGAATGTCCAGATGTGTTAAAAGCTAAAACTTATATTGAGTAAAAGATAAAAGACACTTTGAACAGTTGAGGACACTTCTAGAGAGGGCAAAAAACACAGGACAAAATATATTATATATTATCTTGTATTGTGCCTCTATATAATCTATTTCCAGTGTTCCAACTGTTTTATTTTATTTACTGATTTCTATTTCTTACAATGCTATTTCTATAAGAAATTCTATAATTGGCTATATACAAAATTCGCTTCATTGTGGTATGATTTTTTCATATAAATATTACAAGGCTCCTGACTTTTTATTATCAGTTTAAGAGGGATCCTATAGAGAGGTATTATCGGTAACTCGAAATGTGTATTATTTCAATGCAAGCTTTATTTCAAAATTAGCTCTTTTTGTAACTTATTAAATACATAAATATTTGATTTTGAGAACATGCAGAACAGAAGGGACACTACTTAGGATAGGCTATACATAAATTTCGAGACATAAATATAGACAACTATATGTATATGAAATAACTATTTAGTTAATTGCAAAATATACAGGGATCTACTATAACATGGCAAGTTGTTATATGTCTATATATCAAATCTCCCTAATAATGTTCTCCGCTTGTATATTTTCCACTTTACTATTCCAAGAAATAAGTACTAGAAAAATTCCAAAAATTTTGGAGGAAAAATGAATGACAGTATCATATGGCCATACACATTGTTCAATATGTCAAGAATATATGAAAAAATGGGTTGAAGTTTACGAACTCGGAAATATGTGCATAACATGTGCACAAAATATGATGAGGGTAATTTTTGAAGATATCATTAAGTATCATAACAAAAAAAGTGTAAGCCTCCTTGATATATTGCTTCTTGGAGAACCAGATGGAGAAAGAATGTTAATATTCTGGTTAGGAGAACGATTTCTTGAGTTTTATCCCGAAAAGGAGGATATATACAATTTCATTGAAGGAAAAGCGTTACAAAATACTACCAAACACACAAATTCAGATCACTTGAAGGAAACAGATATTGATATATATAAACATAGAAACTGTACAATGTGCAATAGTTATGTTGAAAAATGGATAGATGTTTACCCAAGTGCAACTTTATGCGCGGATTGTGCACAATATACAGTGAGGACAATGTTCGAGGATATTATCGAATACCACAACGGAACACGAGTAAGTCTTGAAAATATAATGTATTATGGAAAATCTGAGATTATATATAATGAGGGATAAGGAAAAGAAAGTTTGTAAAAATGGTTGCAAAATCTAGGACTTCTAATAAAGTATTTAACTCTAATAACACAAGAAAGAGTCATAAAAAAACTTACTGAAATTGAGTGATATCATAATTAAGGTGCAGTTAAATCTTTATTTTCTTTTTCTTTTTATTGCGTCAAGTATCTATAGTTTACTATTTATAAGCATACTTAGATAAAAATATATATGAATGAGAACGATAAACTCAGGAATTAACTTTTTTTAATAAAAAATCATATCTATGCTTCATTTCATATCGAATATATTTTTCAAGCAAACTCTTTTCAGGGTTAAACGTAGTCAAAATAATTTGCCAATTATCAGAATTTGGAATTTCTTCAATTATCTTCACAAAAGCTTTGATAGCACTATCATCTAAATTTTGTTGTTTAGGCTCGTCCAAAATTAAAAGATTTGGATATTTGATTCTTTCTACATTAAATAACTTAACTGAAGTTTGGAGTAAGGCTAAGTAATAACTCAGAATAATTCGGATATAATCACTCGAACTGCTAATATTCGAAATATCATAAAATTCCAATGAAGGAGTGTAATTATCAGACATTTCTAATTTTATATCGTTCGTTAGTTTACTTGAGGTAAATAAATGTAGCTCTTTAGAATTGCTAATCAAAAAATTCTTTATTGTGTTTAATATATCTTGATCTGTTGTAGATTTATTGTAATCTTTTATTTCATTTTCTATTTGCTTTTTTCGTTTTTCAGCTTCGTCAATTTTGTGCATAAGCGGTTCCAAGTCTTCCCATTTAGATAATAACCCCTTATAACTTAAAATATCAGAATAAAGTTTATCTATTTCCGTAGCCAATTCTCTTAAGTTTTGTATTTCCTGTCCAAGGTAAGTTTTCATTTGAAAATCTAACATGTTTTTTAGATACGTTTCATCTGAACTTAAATTTTGAATTATTTGCAATGTTTTTTCTAGTTCCAGCTCCCGAGCTCCTAAAATCTTAACAAAAGAAGACTTTTCATCTTCTAAGAACAGCAAATTTTCAGTTGCAGTAGAAATACTACTTATTTCTGATTTGCACAAACGGCAATGTGATTCATCATTAGAACCAAGTTTTGACTCGCACACCGGACAGCGGGTAATATTCAACTCAAGATTGAGCTTCTGAATTTGTTCTAATTGTTTATTCTTTTTTTTATTAATCTCAATTTTTGCAATGTAATTTTTGTAACTATTAATTTCCCTAACTAAGTCCCTTTTTTTTTCTAAAGCCAAAGTTTTTAAATTTAAAATTTGTCTCAATTTATCTCTTTTAGAATTTGCAGAAGAGTCAAATAAGTCTTTTTTGTCGTATATAGCCTGAATTTTTTCTTCTTTTTCTTTTAGTAAATTTTCAATATGACGTATTAAATCATTTATTTCATATCTCCCAAATCCAATTCTATCAATTATAAGTACGTTATTGTCACTAACTGTAGCATTTCCTAGCGTGAGAATGTAATCTCTTTTAAGATCTAGTTCAGTTTTTAAGCTTTTGATTTTGTTGCTAATCTCTTTTTTCTCCAGTTCTAGCAAATGTACATTGAATTTTCCTAGTCCAAGTAAGTATTCAAATGATATTTTTTTCACGTCTCTTATATTATATCGAGTAATCTGACGCGCTTGTATTTGAGACCAACCAGCTTTTTGTTCAACGAAAAAAAGAGGTACTAAATTTTCAAAATATAACTTCGTGTTCTCCCCATCGTATCCTACGACTTCAACAATTTCCCAGTTCAAAAAATTAAACAAAAATTTCTGGAATCCATGTTCATCCATTGTCCCATTGCCTATTATATAACTCTTAGAATCATTAATAGTATAAAATTGCTCCAACTCACACTTTTTTACAATACAGATATTTGTCTTTCCAATAATATTCCGTTTAATAGTAATTGTTTCATGTGAATTGCTAATTTCTAAAAGTATATAAGATTCGATAATATTCTTTTTTTCTATTTTTTCATAGAATTCTGGTTTAAATGGGTTATCTTTAAGTTTAAATATCCCAAGACCTTTTTCGGCACCTAAGCCGTATAAGATGCCTGTTATAATGCTACTTTTCCCTACGGAATTAGGTCCATAAATTACATTTAGACCTTTTTTGAATTCCACTAAAGCTCCATATGTAGAATTATCGGCACACTTGATAGTATATTTCAATTTATTAACAAATAAGTTTCTCATTTTCTCGCCAGTAGGTGTTTGGAATAACTTCAGTAATTATTCTTTTAGTATCTTTTTCCTTAATTTTCCCATTAAACAAATTTAGAAAATTAGTTTCTTCTTCAAAAATGCTTCTTAACGACTCAGATATATTCATACCCTTCTCTAAAATTATAATTTTAGTACTATCTGACGTTTTTTTTGTATCTATAAAACCTCGAATTGACAAGAATAAAAACATATCATTAAATCTTAAATCCCAAGGAACACTTTTGTATTGTATCAGGTAAAAATCGTTTTCAATATTTTTTTGTTTTTTCCAAGAGTTCAATTTATTTAATAATTCTTTATTATTCTTGAAGTACTCAAGAATAAATTTAGATTGATATTCAGTGTTCCTTAAAATAAAATCTATACAAGCAATTAATTCTTTACTAAGTCCCTTTTCAAGATTTATCATTCCCAAAATAAGAAGAATTCTACAAGATCGATACAGTATGGAATCTTCTGGTTGTTTATAGACTGGTCTATCTAAACTAACATGTATTTTTAATTCTTTTTGTTCTATTCTATTAATTAATAACTCGATATCTGGGTTCATTCTTTCTCCAGTCAAGAGGACATTCAGCAGCGAGTTCCATCACAATTCCATTAAGCAATTTTTCAATGTCTCCTGTGTAGTTTCCATTCTTAAATAAAATGTCCAAATCTGTTTTTGCCTCATCGAAAAAATCATAGAAAAACTTTCGAGGACTATCATCAGGGTAAACATTAAATTTTCCTGTCAGTCTATATGCTTTAATCTTCAGGTTTTCCTGCCAATCTAATATTTCTGATCTTAAATCATTGTTAGTATCTTCTAAATCTTCTAAATAGATTTTATAGTTACAGCGAAATTTATGGTATCGTAATCTTGTCTCATCATGTTCTGGAAAGATAGAGTTTAACTTGCAGTCTAAAGTTGTTTTATAGTTTTCGTTCTCATTAGGTTCTCTATCCGAGTCGATAATTTTGATTCTATTCCCCAAATCACGACAATTCTTTTGTTTTATTAAGTCATTGATTCTTAGTTTCGTTATATTTATCACATTATTGCGGTCAATTGGGTTTGAATAATTATAGTTATATAATTCATAAAAGAAATCACTATTCAATGCGAATAATTCTTCAATGTTACTCGTTGTATCCCATAGATCGATAGAAAATGGAAATTTCTCTCTACAACTTTCCAATGTGTTATCCTTAATATTTGAAATCTGTGTCTTTGGAGATATTGCTATAAAAGCATCAGCTTTATATGAAGAACTATCTAATTCAAACATTTTCCTGAGTATAGCATTAAAATTAAGCTCAGTAGAATAGTCTTTACACTCAAAAAAGAAATTTCTTGGATGATCATCGTCATCGTAAAATTGAACTTTAACATCAAATCCAAATTGTGCACCGCTTTCCTGCCTTCGGACTTTAGTTACCTGAAAGTCCATCTCTTCAAAGAGCCATCGAAAATGTTCTTCGACTAATATCTCTAGCTTGTCACCTTTGGACATTGTAAACATTATTTTCACTGCTATCTTATCAATTTTACGAATTTATTCGGTCCTAATTAAGAGCAGGATTTGTGAGAGCTATCATATTGGCTAGCCTTGAAGGAATCATCATAAAAGAATATCTTCAAAAGATCGTTAATATACTAATTGTACTTAAACTCAAAAAGAATATCTGTATGAAAATGGTATAAATTAAAAGCTTTAGAAAATAATAAAAAATGATGAGTAAAATCAGATAAAATAATTTAAATTTGCTTTTGTCCCTATGGAGTGTGTAGAGTTGGTTTCTGATCTACTCTTAGAGCCTATCCCGAAACTCAAAATTTATTTTTGAATCTCGTATTTGGAGCAGTCAATTGAATACCTCATCACTAAAATGAGCCTGAAAACTCATAATGATATCAGAACAAAATAGTTTTTGGGATAGGTTCTATCTGTTCCATGTTTGAGTGAAATTTCTTGGGTCACGGTTTCACAGAAAAAGTTTTATAAGATTCCGAGGGGGGGTACAATAGAAGGTTGCAAGTTATAGCTGTAGTAAGTCAGGACAAAGACTAAATTTCAAATAAGACAGCTCCCAAGTCTATGAGAATAATAAAGGTTGATGTCAAGAATTGATTTGGCAAATCGCTAATCTTTGATGTTCCTCCTAAAATGCCGAGGGAATTATGAAAACGATTTCTACAGCTATTACTGCAACATACAAAACTTGTTCCAACATTATCCTGATCTTTTTACACAAATTCTCTAGGACTCCGCATAATTATTTTCTTTTCTCAAGTTTTCAAGGAGGCCTCGTAATTGATAGAATGATAAAGGACACATAATTAGATACTCAAATCTGGCCAAACAAGTAAAATTGCTCTAAATCAAGCATACTTGGTTTAAGTATAACTCCAACCATTGCAGGCTATATGTTTTCAAGCCCAAAAATCGTCACCATATTCTTAATAAAAGATATAAGTTCAATATATAATATAAATACTTATCAAAATCAAACACTACTGATTAGTTTAGTAGCGAATGCTTATATTCAGGCTTATGTTTAAAATTAATTCTTTATTACTTATCAATGCCACTTCATATAACAGGTCGTATTTTCATATTAGCGGTAGGTCCTAGAATATGTTCTGAGGCTGAAATATATTATATACCTGCACTTACAAAACTATATCTTTTAAACTTTCAAATAGATCGTCAATTTCAAACTCTTCTCTTTTCTCATAATCTGTAATCTTCGTTTCTTCGTATTTATTATCCCAATCGGGCTCATAATTACTGTAGTAATCTTCAATTTTCTTCTCAATATAAATCTTCGTAGTTTTACAAATTGGGCCAAATAACTCAGATAAAGAGTCTAAATCACTATTAATCTCCTCTAAAGCTTCAATACCATCACCAATATGATCAAAATTGTCTAATTCGGGGTCGTACATAAAGACTCCACCCTCATCATCTTCTTCAAAACCTTTGTTAAGAATTAGAATTAGTCTATTTTTTAAATTCATCATTTCTTTCTCATTAAAAACAATTCCTGTTTCTTGGATAAAACGTGTGATTAATACAAAATCGTCAAGGAGTTTTGGGGTCTTAGAAATAACTGCGTACTTTGAAGATGATAGAAGCTCATTAAAATAAACTGAGAACAGCAATTCGTTTTTATTCACAAGAATCAAAATATTATATAATTGCCTAAGATTTGTTTTACTATCATAATTCATTTTAATTAATAACTTTATTTTGTCATTGCCATAATTGACATATTCTGCATCATGAATAGTGGAGGCAATTTCCAGCAATAAGTATAATTTGTCCTCAAACAGCAATTTATTACAATCAATGTTTTTAGTATCTTCAAAAAGCTCATCAATTTTTTTCAGATATATTGAAAAATCTATATATTTAGTACATTTGTTCAAATCACCATTATTTTTAATGATGTTCCATATTTCAACAATTTGCAAAAAAGACACAGCTGATTTACATATTGAAGAGAAATGATATTCATCACTCAATAGATAACTATGTATAAAATCTCGAATAGATGGGTTGTGAAGGTAAAAAACAATTTCATTAAATGATTTGTATGAACGGATAAATGTACCGTCAAGCTCTTTTAAGGAACTTTTATATTCTAACCTTAGAGGCTCTGATCTAAAATCACTTGAATAATAATTTAAAAAAGCATCCCAAAGTGTATCAAAAGTCAAATTTCTTGATGGCGCCGGAAAAGTACCTAAAATCAATAACAAAACACGTGAATATTCGCTAATTTGACTCTCGAAAGCGTTTCCCCAAGTTACGAATGGATTTTCCAAGTTTTTTATGAAAGTGTTAATATAATATTTAGAGTTCACATTTTTTGGAACAGTCATCCATTCAATAATCCTAGGACTAAAGTTTCTATGCTTAACAATTTTCATATAATTTTTATCTTCGAGGAGTTCATCAATATTAGTTACTCCTATTTCAGAATACCATATGTGATTATATAAAATTTTAGCTTTATCTACACTTGAAAGATCAGCAATATTTATAGTATATTTATAAATATCAATAGCCTTAATCTTCTCATATTTGGCCTCTGCTTGATTTAGAATGTATTCTCGCGTTGAAAGGATAAATTTTTTATTTTTAAGGCTACTAATTCTATTAATGAAAGAACAGATAAGGGAATCTTCATTTTTCTGGAAGTTTTCCTCGAGAAAAGTTTGACCCAAAAAATCATCATAATAAAATATCTGCTTTCTTTCGGGATGGTACATTTTGTAAACTTCACTAATATTTTCTGTAATCATTATAGGTTGATAACCTCTTTCTATATGCTTCATCAAAAGAAACTTCATCATTGTGGTTTTTCCTGATCCAGGAATTCCACATATAATACATACATTTTTTTCCTCCAATATTTTCTCAAGTTTATCAAATGAATTAGTAACAACTAATTTTGGAAGAAAATTTTGGAAATTTTCAATATCTATTTGGGTTTTATTATAATTCTCACTGTATATGATATTCTCTAGTACAATAGTACTGGTAAACCAGAGTTTATAATTTCTTTTTACAATATTTTCATATAAATTAAGCAAATTTAATATGTCATCTATTCCAAGGATATCCGAGTCCATCTTGCAGTAAGGCTCAAATAAGCTTTTTAATTCATTTTTATTTTTTGGAGTTAAGCCAACTGACGTCACAAGAATATATCTTTTAGGGTTTAAATTTCGTACTTTAGGGGCCTCTTTTTTTAAATTTGAGTATAGTTGACTATAAGTGCTTTTTATATAGTGTTTACATTGAATAATCAAATCTTCGCCGTCACCAGTCAAATATCTGAGGTCAATTCCCTCATCTCTGCCTACCGTAAAAGACTCAAGAGTAATATTCATCTTTTCTTGGAATAGATCCCTTATCAAAGTTTCAAATTCTAGGGGAGACAAACATCTCAAATCATAATTTGCCATACTTATCCCGAAAAACTGCTTCATCGACCGAACATAAAAATTGTCTTCCTCTTTGTACTTACATGTCAATTAAACTTATAAAATAAACTTTGTGAGATTGATATTATCTTTTTAGATTTTAATCTTCAAACAAAATAAGTTAATTGAGCTTGTTTGCAGGAACTTTTTGATTCTAATTTGGATTCAATGATATTTTTAAAAATTATCTCAAACTCTTTCTCTTCACTTCCACCGTTTTTTATTAAAGGACAAATATTTAATACTGATTCTTTGTCAGGAAGTAATTCACAAGCTTTTAATGCTTTTGAAGGTTTATCGTTTATACTTCTCGCTTCATTTGGATAATATTTCTCTACAGCTCCTTTTGAAAGAACATATACTTTGTCATTTCTTAAAGCCTCTAAAAGTTCATATTTTGAGTCAAGCTTACGACTACTTTCCAAAATTTCCTGTCTTTTAATTTTAGTTTCTTCTGAGAATAACAATTTAATTTCCTCTATTTCATTAGAAGTCAGAGTACGACCACTACACATTTCATTGGCAAGCACTATAAACCTATTATAATTCTCACGAAAAGAACGGCTTTGAACGATATTTTGCATTTTTTTCTTTGAAATCGTGCAGTCTAGATTCTCTTTTCCAATTATAGTGTCAATATCCTTAATCAGTTTTTGACGTATTTTCCAGCTTTCAGGACTAGCACCTATTTTATCAAACCCTTCAATAAGAACATCAAGGTCAAGAATAGAATGGACATCTATTTCAAATTCATTAAAAAACTTTTTGTATTTAGCAATATTACCTTTGCCAGAGATTTTTACTACAGGTATGCCCTTTAAATCGAAATTCCATTCTGAATTTAATTTTTTTGCGATATGCTTTAGAAATATCAGATCTGAATCGCCTTCAACTAAAATAAGTTTGTCAGTGAAAAAGGCAGCACTATTATTCTCAAAGCAAATTAATTGAAACAGATCTTTTTTTCCAATCTCACTTAAATCTATGCAAATTGATCTAGAATAGGGAACAGCGTTATTGTCGAGTTTTTTTTTCATTTTAATATAGGAACCTTTATTCGTAGGTGAAAAAAATATAGGAGAATGAGTTGTAACTATTACTTGATTGGACTTCGAAATATTAGAAAGCGCTTCAAATAGAATATTTTGAGCTGAAGGGTGAAGATATAATTCAGGCTCCTCAAAAAGGAAAAGATATCCATCATTCTCTATAGATTCACTTTTCGTTCCATCTGTATTTATTGAATTCCTTGCCTGTTTTAAATCTTCATAAGTTCGCAATAACGCAAAAGTTACAGCTCTTTTAAGGCCATCACCTTTAGAATCTAACGAAGCTTTGATTCCATCATTAACGACGATTTGAGTATTATTAAATACTTGTTTAAGTGAAGGTGAAGGGATGTGAAATTCCAAAGAGGCATTCAGGAAATTTGCAGCTAGATACTTATTGACTGACCTTTCGAGATCTTGTATTTGATCAAGTCTATTATCTAAAACCTGTCCATCTGTGCCTTCTACTTTATTCAACAATGGCTCTAAGTTATCGAAAGCTTGGATTAATTCCTGAACTCGACTTGTTTCTCCAATTATTTTGAGTACAGAAGATATTATTTTTCCTAATGTCGCTGATTCTGTCGTCTTAACCTCATCATTCGCGTCTTTAACAGCAGGAATATAGATAGGTTCAGGAAAAAGAGCTTGAATTATTTTTGACTGGGAAGAAGGAATCTCTGTAAGAGATTTATCTAAATCCTCTGGTTTCATAGATCGAATTATTGATTCCAAAACATCTCTAGCATCTCCTTGATTAGTTATTCCTTCAAAAAAATCTGAATACTCTGAAAAGTGACTTTTCATTGAATCTTCAATAGCTTTTCCCCTTTTACCAGATAATATATAGTCTATATTTTCAGGATTAAATTTCGGGTCTCGAGGAACTAATTTCTTGTAAAAAAGAGCACTGTTGCATTCAGGATCATATTTTCTAACTAAATTAAGTTTGTGATCAGTAATTAAATAATCAATTTTAGAGTATGCTCCTTCAGAGATTTTGTCCAGATCATCTTCTGAGAGTGAGATCATGGTCTCAATAAAAATGGGCTTTGATTTATCAAAAAAATCTCTTTGATTAATCTTCGTTCCATTTATAAACAAACTTAGAGCTAACAATGTAGAGGATTTACCGCTATTATTTTCTCCGATAATACAATTAAACTCTGATAAGGTAAGATCAACGTGTTTAAGAGCTCTGTAATTTTCAATAGTTACTAAATCAAATTTCATGCTCTACTACATCCTGGAGATTATTACAAATAGACATCATCTTATAAATTCATTATTATTTTTTCATTTTAAGAGATAAATAATATTTTTATTTATTGAACCTGAAATTTAATAATCGAATTAGTAAATAGTTCTCAATAAACTGTGTTTAGATATCAGTTCCTTAAAATTAATTTTTACGCACATTTCAAAAGATTAAATAGTCATCAAGCAGTTACTGCTGTACATACTTTCAAAAAATCTGGTACTTACACAATCAGCCTATCTATAAAGGATGGAACAGGAAATACCATCTCAACTAAGAAGAACTGTATTAAAGTCAAGTGAATATAAATTTAGCTAATTTATTTTTTTGAAGACCACATGTTCAAAAGAAAGACATTTTCTTCTTCTTAGTGTTTTTAATTTTGTCTTTCTTTTAAAGTATCGAGTAAAAGAATAAATTCAGTCATTAGGTTGGTGAGAGTCAACTGTTTTGTTAGTTCTGTGAAAGTCATAGAAATGCAAAGAGAAAGGATTTTGTGCTTTCTATTGTTATTAAGTATTTTAGGACTTACTTTTTCATGTAAGTTTAAGAGACTAAAGGCTCAATACTTTTAAATATTATAGCCGAAAACTTAATTGATATTTTTGTAACACTCTTTAGTTGAGAACATTTCAAACAATAAGAACACTTTTAATAGAGGGTGTTAACCACAGGGAGATATTAGATTATATTTTATAAATTCTAGCATAATGTACTTTATAACTCGTAAACATCCTGTGTTTATTCTAGACCCCCTCTTCATGGAAGTTTCGAAGTGTTCAAACTGTTTTCTTCACTCCAAAATGAAGAATGTAATTCTCTATGCATGTGAATATCACAGAAAGAAAAGTATTAAACTTCTTAATTTTCAGTGAAATCACTTAGGCATAGTTTTGCAGAAAAATCTTTGCAAGATTTTGATAAGACTTAATAGGTGACATTTCATATAACAAAACAGCAGTTTCCAGTTGAAATCTAGGTCAGAGATTGGATTTTTTTATAAGTATTACGGTCTGGATTTCAGTGAAGTAAAGGAATGGGAGGAAGCGGTAAAGTCAATTAGCAGGAGTGGAACATTTGAGGAAGATACAAACGACCCTGTAAAAATTGCTGGTTTTTTTGAATTGCTTGCTGAGAGCGTTCACAGAGCTTTCATGAGGGATGGATTCCTTTTCAAAGTTGTTACTCTTAGGGTTCGCTATGAAGACTTTTCCACATATACACGCTCGAAGACTGTGTCTGTCTGGACTTGTGATTTATTTGTAATTAAAAGAGTCTCCATGCAACTACTTTCTGAGTTCATTGGGAGGCAAAAGATAAGGCTTGTAGGTGTAGGGGTTTCAAGACTAAGAGAAAGAGACACGATGCAGACTCTTATTACGGATTGAATTGTAGGAAATAGTATTATGCATTTGCTTAAGATCCTCTTCCGCTGGCCTTCTTCTGGAGGTCACTCTCGAGGCGCTCTATTTTCTTATCCTTTTCGCTGATTATGTCCTGAAGGTCTTTATACCTGGCCTGTAGCTGGGTAAAGGTCACAATGTCCGGAGCTCCTTAGTCCTCTTTCAGTCTTTCAATTTCGTTTTTGTATTATGGTCCATTTTATAAAGCAGCCTTAAGACTCCAATAGGAATTATCCAAAAAGGGGAGGTTATTCAGTAGACTTTTTTCTCTCCAAAATTGGGATATATATTCCTTCATCGTCTACATCTAAATCTTCACCTGACCAAAATTTCTCACTGACCTGGTTTGTATAAAACATTTTCAACTTTCCAAATCCAACCTGACCGTCAGTATTGCATATGTGACACCTATACTCAATCTTAAGTGCACGTCCCTTCTGGCCTTCAGATGCATCATAAGCTATATCGGCCTCCCCATCGTCTATTTCTCCGACAAATACATATCCACATCTCAGGCATTCATATACTGCTGTTCCTTTTGTTTTCTCCATCTTTGTATTTCTCCTTTACAACTCAGTATATTGTTATAGTTCTTAAAAACTGCCTTAAGATATTTATAATATCTCGTTTTATAAAATGTACTCTCCTAAATGTTTTAAAATTATTTTTTGCAAAATTACTTGGAGAGATTTTTTGCAGGAGGAGCGATTACGCTCTGAGCAATCGACATTGCATTAGCGCATATAATTCCTATTTTGTGTCGATTATGTGTTCCTCAAGATTTTTAGCTATAGACAAAAATAGATAGAATTTTCTAGAGCTCCGTCTAATCTCGGAATAAATGGAGAAAAAATGTGGTAAAATGAGAAAGACAATTTTGATAATCTTAATACTTGCCTTATTAGCTTCAGGTTGTGCTTCTAAGGAAATGAAATTTGTAAATGCTAACAGCCCAGATAAATATATACAGTTTAATAATGATGAGACACACACTGCTTACTATCACTCAGGATCAACGGAAAACGCAAAGGGAACTTGGACAGAGACAGAAGATGAATACACTTTTTGGATTGATGACGATAAAGGCGGGAATGTAATTTTTAAGAAGTTGGAAGATGGTAACATTGGATTGGTTTATGATGAGGAAGGGAATTATGCAGTCTATAAAAAGGCCTAACTGAACTATATTTTAATAAATTTGAGATTCAATATATTACCGAAACTTCACAGCCCTATAATTTGGCGACTTCGTTTGGTATAACCACTGCTTTTATAAAAGGAGATAATTGCATTACGTTTGATGCAGAAGATGGAGAAAAAGAAGTCTGGTATAGGTGTGAAGTCTGATATTATTATATAATAAACTAAAGGAGACGTTATTATCTTAAAAACCACATTCTATATTTTGGCTTTAGTGATTTTTGCTATATTTATGTATGCACTTGTCGCTGGTGGAGTTGTTGGTACCAATGTGATGATGTATTATTATCAACAGGATGCATTTGGTCCCCAACCTGAAAACATAACGATAGATGTGCAGGAAAGAGCGGAGCGGGTAGAAAATGCGGTGAAGTACACTTTATTGGGTAGAGAAGATGCCGAGGAAGTTAAACAAGCTATTGAGAGTGAAAGGTCACGGTCTGCATTATACAGTATTTCATATTCTCAAAATGACTATGAGATCACCAAAAATTATAGGCACTATTTGAGTGAAGCAATAGACGTTGTTTCCAATGTAGGAGGTAATGAGACTAACCTTACTAAAGAAATTTATCAGATGAATGCAGCAAAAGAAAAATTATACTAATTTCTGTTTTCTTTTTTTCTTTTTAGAATAATATAGCCGCTATCAAGAAATAAGTGTTTTATTCTAAGATGCGCTGATTCCGACCGTATAAACCGAATACAGCGACCAGATCCTTTTATTACAACTATCAATTCACTGGGAAGAATGTTCTATCAGAAATTAGGACAACTGAAACGCGCCTATTGAAAACGATTTAGATTATCTTCTCTGAAATCTGCTAAAAACTGCAAATCTGTGTATATAGTCTTTAGAACATGACCAAACAGAAACGCATAGGCTGGCTTAACTGATAGCGTTAATTTTTTCGAGTTAACAAGTCCGCCGGAGAAAATCAATTTTTTATCTGACTTCTGATACCTTCCTGTAATCGCAGTTTTCACAGGAATCAGAGGTTAATAGAAAGTCTTTATATAAACTAGTAACACAAATTACTTTAACTTTTCACACTCTTTCTGTAATTGAAGTTTTACGAATTTACACAGGTGAAAATCAGGTTTTCGGGGTAATTTTGTTTGGTGTTTTCCCACTGCAAACGCACTTTGTTACTCTATAGATTCGATTTATTTAGTATTCTGTGTTCAGGTTGGGACATTATAAGAGAGAATCCTTGAAGATCAGTTGCTCAAAATTTCCCGTTTTAACAATTTTTTTACGCGTGAAAACCAGGGTCACGACAGATATAAAAAATTTTATAAACTTTTTAAGGGGGGGGGTACTTGATGGCCATGGTACATCATATAATCAAATACTACGAAAAGTCAATTAAGTTAGAGTTTTAATCAGAGTAATTTACTTAATAAATCTTCCATTTTATTCTTGATAAGATACCCTTTATGATTTTATCTGTCTTCCATAGAATAAAAACAATCCCTGCAGCATAGTGCCTGCAGATTAACGTAATGAAATGGCGTTAATCTTGTTCTCAGAGGAAAAACCCTTTAAGCAAGTCTTCTGGTCTTTTTTACAACTGGTTTTTTCCACAGTTTTATCCCTTTGTTAGATGAAGTAGGCATATTACGCATTCTATTGGAGATGCAAAGAAAACATTACTATATCTTAGTGGAAATCAATACCAAGATACTGATCCATAGTCGAAGATGGTATATTCCAATTTAAACAAGTAATATCTCGACTGGAAATGGATACACATACACTTCTATGGCGATTGATCACGTTTTAGTGTTCGACTAGAAATGAAGAAGAAAATCATGCCTAAAAGTCCTAAATGCAATGATCAATTCTGCGCTTGAATCAGGAATCTTCGACTAAAATCTGAGCAGGTTAATTTAAGTCGCTGAAACCTATTGTGGAAATAATTATGAGTAGTTTACAGGTGTAAGCGCTTCCTTGTAGCTCTATAAAATTATTAATGAACGAATCCCAAAACTCAGAACTGCATCCAAAAATCTGAAATTCGGAATAAATAATCGGTATTTTTATCTGAAAATAGTTTTGAATTCTCATTTATATGAAAACAAAAAACGATGCTGGAATAAACCCCTAATTAATTAAGCGTTTTTCTACATAAAAAGTATTCAGTATCTTTTAACACTTTGGAAACTTCTTCTTCATCAATTAAGTAGGTGTAGTTCTTTAATAAGTTAATATCAGCACGATTGCCTTTAACTTTAATACACAAGGCAGCAATAAGAAGATTATTTAATGTTGGTTCAAATTCAAGCAAAGTCTCAATTATTTTGAAAATCCTACTTTTTGGATCCTTCCTTTCTTCAAATCTCTTTATCCAAACAATTTCAATATAATCTAATATATACCCCTCTTTTGATCTCGTTTTTATTTCAGCAACTAGATCATCATCAGTGGGAAAATAGAATTTTTTGTCTTCATCACTTAATAATCCATAAAGATGGTTGTGAGCCCAAAACTGTAGATTGTTACGCTCACATTCTCCTGTTAGATGAGATAATTTATCATATTTAAAGAGTGATAGATAAGGTAATAAGTTATTGATCTTTTTTTCTCTGAAAGTTGTTCTATATCCCATAATATTAGCTTCGAAGGTGTGTGTAACAAAGCGAAATAATTCAATACTTTGAGGGCATTCTTTTATTGCTAGATCAGCAATCTCCAAACATTTTGGTGTGCCCAAATATAATGCAATTTGTATGAATAGGGGGCTATATTTCAAGTGATCCCAATAATCAGTTAATAATATTTCAGCATCTCTTTCAGGAATAAAAAGTAATAAGTGGTAAAGGTTGAAATGAACATTTTCATATCCGCCTGAAAAGTCTGATGGGATATTATCCTTAAACGAACTTAAATAACTCCTTGCGACTTCCATAATTTCATTGCACCATATATTTTGAGCTTCATAAAAAAGATATGGATTTGAATGTAGAATATCTACACATTCTCTGACAACAGAACGATCGCCTAGTTCTGCTCTTTTAAATATAGCATTATCGAACAATGGTGAATCATATGAAATTTGGCGCAATAAATCTAGTTCAGATTGTTCAACATTTGTTGCCCACAATTTAAAAGCTGCTTTTTTCATTTTATCATTACAAGATCCTTCCCATAAAGATCTTAATCTAATTCTAGAATTTTTTGATAGCTTATGAGCATAGTCAAACATTTTTGTATTCCATGGATTTGTAAACGTCAGATTAGATCTACTATTTTCAGCATACCTATTAACAATAAATTCAACAGCTTCGGGATTGTCAATATAATTTAAAATATGCTGAATATTTTGAATCAAAGATTTTTTACAATCACAGATATGGGCTAAGAAATTAATAATTGTTGTATTCAATCTTGTTTTATATCCAAATGCAAGCCTTAAATCAGATGTGATTCGGTTTTTCAATGGATGCCATTCTTGCTCTCCAGCGTCAGGAAGGGTACTCCAAAAAGTGATTAAGGGCTCGAAATAAAATTCAATATTTAGTCTGAAACAGTTCAAACCTGCCCATAATGCTGCATTTAAAACATTTTCTTTATTCTCTGATAAGTTCCAGCAACATATAATTTTTTCTTCACATTTGTCAAATTGAAAGTAACCCATTAATATTAAAGCTCCAGCTCTTTGATCATCATTCAATCGATCAGAAACTAGCAATTTGATTAATTCTTCCTTAATCTTATCTTCATGTGATACTTTTGCTTGCTCAATAATGAGGTCCCTTAAAAGGAAATTAAATGAGGGTTCAAATTCTCTATGGGATATACAATATTCAATTCCGCTCAAAACACATCCATTACGGAGACGTGCAAGTAATGTTAAATGATTTTTTGGCATATTTTCAGTTATATTGATTACTATTTCAGAGTCAATTTCGATTAAACTCTGACAAATTGACTCTAAAATCGATTCAGATTCAAAATTATTCTTATTTTGACTCCAGGTTGTAACTAGTTTAGTGATTTCGTCTTTTAAGGAAGAAGAATTTGTTTCAAAATGTCTTATTGATTCAAATAAAGATAATATATTCATTTTGTATAATTTTAAAAGAATTTCTTCATTATAAGGCACTTTTAGTATAGCTTGACCAATAATTTCCGCATAATATGGCTCTGAAAGAATTATGTCAATATCTTCATTTGAGATTATCATATTCGCTAATGCCTTTACTTGAAGATAATTTAGTAATCTATCGTGCTTGAAGATTAATCTGTGATTTTCATCTAGCCTACACAGTTTTTGATCCTTAACAAGTTCCTTTATGGCATTAATTGTATCAGGTTCAGACATAAACCATTGTTTAATTTCGTGAAGCTTTGGGAAAAATTTTCTATTATAAAGCATTGATGAACAAAGAGAATATAATGCAATTTGATATTCTTGAGGCAAAAAAGAAGAATTTAATTGTGAAGAGACTCTATCAGTTTCCTTTAGGATATAATTGTCTAATACATTGTTTGTTAACGTCTCAAGTTTTTGTTCATCTTCAAAAGAAATAACTGCACTGAAAGAATCAATGAGAAAAGGATCATTTCCAAGTTTTTTCGCCAAATTTCTAGCTTTTATGCAAGAGATCTTAAACCCTGCCTTTTCAGTTATTAATTGAACTGCCTTTTGTCCTTCTTTTTCACTAAAATAACCTACAGAGAGAGTATCGATCCATTCCTTTCCCTTATTTTCAAGCGAAATTGGGTACCAAATATTAGGCCATATTGGACAAATAATAGAATATTTTGCTTTTTTGCCATCTTTTGGCTTTGACCACGAAAATAGTTTTTGAACTGCTACCTTAGGTTTATCTAAATTATTGATGTCATCAATAATTAGTATGATTTTTTTATTCTCAGCAATCTCATTAATCACACTATTAATTGATTCCAGAAATATTGTTGGGTGAATTTTCAAAACTAACTGTTTTATTGCATCTTCAGTATCTATTGATTCTTGAATAACTTCAGCAGGTATCCATAGAGCATAAATTTCTCTCTTAAGGCATCTTTCTAAAAACTTATTTATTATTGTACTTTTTCCAACACCCGATTCCCCAATAATTAAATGTATAGGAAATTGTGTGTTTAATATTGATTTTTCAATAATATCATCATAATCCCTAGGAATAAGCTCATCATTATTAGTTAATAGCATGCTTGAATAAGCTTTAAGACTTTTTTCGCATATTTCAAAAAATAGTGGCTTTGAAAGTAATTCTGCTGTAATCCCGAGAAACTTTTTTCTAAACCAATGTCCATATGGCTCATTGTCAAGATAGTCGACAATTCGAGATTGTTCCCAAATTTCTAATTTGATTCCAAACTCTTTGGCTTTTCTATCTAGCTTAATGTAAAGAGGCTCATCTTCATTATGCGTGAATCTTCTATTTGTTGTGAGAATAAGAGTAAACTCAGCATCTGGAATTTTTTTCTTTATATCTATAGCCTCTTTTCCAGCTTTTACCAAATCTCCCTCTTTATTCACCGTTTCACTAAGCCATTTTATCTCTAAGTCTTCTTTCCTTACTGTTGTATGCTCAATCATAATGTATTCAGGTTTTGTGCTTTGGAGAACACGTCCAAATGCATCAACTCGACCTTTTATTGTTTTCCCTTCAGTATTTACTCCAGTTTCGATTATTGATGTGTATATAGGGTTTGATCTGCGTAGAATTGAGTTCATTAAACGTTCGAATTTAGATGAATCCGTTATTGAATCAATTGCTTTTGCAGTACTCAATTTAATTACTCCCTGAAAGTAGACATAAAAAGTTAAGTCAATAATTTCTCACAAATGCAAAATTAGTCTGTTATTTTCCAATTGTTGTTACGTTTCTATGATAATAAATTTACTGATACTTAGTCGTGAAAGTCTAAATATAAGATTCGAACTATTAAAATAAATTACCAAGGAGGATATATTGATACCGATTACACCAGAGTATAGATGTTTGAGATGTGGAGAAGTTTTTGAAGAACCTGAAATAACTAATAAAATTGATTGGAAACCAGCTGAAATAATAAGAGAAATTACAGAAAAAAGATGAAGTGCTTCATATATATGAGGATGGAATAGGGTTTGGTGAATTTATAGGACTTAGGTTAGATGGTGGATGGATTGGAATAAATCGAAAAGAAAGAGCAAAAATATACAAGAAAGATATGACAATAGTTAAAGTTATTACATGTAAGATATGCTATTCTCCGTGTATATTTCCGTTTTATGGAGGGGAGCATCCAAAAAATGTTTTATGAAATTTTGAGGGAAGGTACATTGAAACTATTCTTACTACTCTTCTTCTACAGAATGGGAAATAGAAAGTTATATAACTGTTTAATAACTTCTATTTGATGTTATAGAGGTCAAAAAATGAAGCTGTTGGGAAAGTCTAAGGTTATAAAACACAAGGCAAAACCAGAGATTACATATCCTTTAGTAAGGCTCCCACAATCGGAAGTAGACTTTGCTGGAGAAACTGCACATATTTTTAAAACTGAATATAATGGCAAACCTGTGTATGTGATTTCTTTGGATGAAGAGCTTAACTGTGAACTAAAGGTTGCACAACCAGAAGTTAAATCAGATTTTGAAGCAAGACTTGAGGCTCTAGAAAAGGAAGTCTATAAAGACTCTAATCCAGAAAACAAGGAAAATACAGACAAAAAAGAAAAGTGGGCCCGCCGAAATTCGAATTCGGGACCTCCGCCGTGTGAAGGCGACGTCATAACCGTCTAGACCACGAGCCCATGAAATTAAATTGAAAACTAATATGGGTTAAGCAACCATAAAATAGAACTTCTTATGTATAAGCTTATCGCTTGCAGACCTGTTTTGGGCTTGGCCGGACCTGTTCTGCAGTTCTTTTTGTATTTTTTCCGGCAGGCATTTTTCAGTTTGTGCCTGAAATTCCCAGACCTGTTCCGGGAAATTTCATTCAGGCGATAAAGTAAAAAACTAATAAAGTAATAGTGATTATAACTATAGAAATAATTTAATTGTTGGATTATATGATAGAAATCCTGAAAATCCTCTTCACCATGCCGTTTTTACTCTACGGATGCTACACCGACCTGAAGGAGCGCAGAGTTTCAAATAAAGTATGGAAATACATGCTTGCATCGGGTTCTGTATTTGTAATCTATGAAGTTTTTACCGGGGGGCTCCCTTACGTTAAATCTCTGATTCTTTCAAGCGTTATTGTTTTTATTTCAATTTACATCCTTTTTCAGCTTGGAGCCTTCGGGGGAGGGGACGCAAAAGGGCTGATAGTGCTTTCCATTCTGTTTCCTCTCTATCCGGTATTTCTGTTCTCGGGGAAAGTCTATCCCCTGCTCGGGCTGCCTCCTATAGGGCTTTTTACCTTCACGGTGCTGGAAAACGCTCTTCTTATAACTGTCCTTGTGCCACTCGGGATGTTTTTTTACAACCTTCTGCACTTCTCGCCTCAAATGCTCAAAAATCCCCTTTACATGTTCATAGGGTACAGGACTGAAGTTTTCTCTCTGAAAAATAAGGAGCATCTGGGCCTGCTTGAAAAATTCGAGCTTGATGAAAACGGGGCTGTCACCAGGAAATTTGCACGGTCCGGACTTGATTTTGATGCAAACCGGAAGCCTGAACTTGAGGAATACGTAAAAAAAGGTCTGATTGAAAAAGATATCTGGGTTACTCCGGGACTGCCTTTCATGCTCTCAATCACGGCAGGCTTCATAACCGCAGTCATTTTCGGAGATTTAATCTTTTATGCTGTCTTTAATCTCATCGGAAGCTAACCGGAAATCTTCTCCATTTCCTTATTTCTTATTTATTTCCTTATTTCTATCCATTTCCTTTTATTTAATCCACTTCCTTATATCCTATCCCATTCCCTTTACATTTTTTATCTTTTCTGCACGACGAGCAGCCCGTAGAGAATGGTTTCTGCGATCGGGGGGTTGTCAGGAGATCCCTTTGCAATCCTTTCTTCAGGATAGCCGAGGTTTTCGCAAGTATAAAGCTCGGC